>TARA_B110000046_G_scaffold8752_1_pt1 | contig 16467 bp, 14 predicted proteins | sample TARA_B110000046 | Tara Oceans TARA_B110000046 (sample SAMEA4397157) | marine metagenome | biome: Polar Biome; feature: [DCM] deep chlorophyll maximum layer (ENVO:01000326); material: water (ENVO:00002006), including particulate matter (ENVO:01000060) such as... | depth 40 m
TTTGTCGATTTACGCGATAGAGAAGGTTTAGTACAAGTTGTATTCGACTCTGACATTGAAGAGTTAATGAGTTCGGCTAACACACTTCGCCAAGAATTTTGTGTTCAGTTAAAAGGTGTTGTTCGCGCACGCCCAGACAGCCAAGTAAATAAAGACATGGCAACAGGGGAGATCGAAATTTTAGGTAAAGAGCTTAATATTATTAACCGCTCAGAGCCGCTTCCACTTGATTTTAACCAAGTAAACTCAGAAGAGCGTCGTTTAAAATACCGTTACTTAGACCTACGTCGTCTAGAAATGAGTGACCGTATTAAATTACGTGCTAAAGCAAGCAGCTTTGTTCGTCGCTTTTTAGATGAAAACGGCTTTTTAGACATCGAAACACCTGTACTTACTAAAGCAACGCCAGAAGGCGCACGCGATTACTTAGTGCCAAGCCGCGTTCATAAAGGTAGTTTTTACGCTTTACCACAGTCTCCACAGTTATTTAAGCAATTGTTGATGATGTCGGGTTTTGACCGTTACTACCAAATTGTTAAATGTTTCCGTGATGAAGATTTACGTGCCGATCGCCAACCTGAATTTACTCAAATAGATTTAGAAACCTCGTTCATGAGCTCTGATCAAGTACGTGGTATGACTGAAAAAATGATCCGCGAGATGTGGCAAACATTGTTAAACGTTGATTTAGGCGATTTTCCAATCATGCCTTACAGCGAGGCAATGAGCCTTTACGGTTCTGATAAGCCAGATTTACGTAACCCAATGAAGTTAGTTGATGTTGCAGATTTAGTTAAAGATGTAGAGTTTAATGTTTTCTCAGGTCCAGCTAACGACGAAAAAGGTCGTGTTGCTGTATTAACTGTACCGGGTGGCGCTAAGCTTTCTCGTAAACAGCTTGACGATTACACTAAGTTTATTGGTATTTACGGCGCTAAAGGCATGGCGTGGATGAAAGTAAATGACCACACTGCAGGCGCTGAGGGTGTTCAATCACCAGTGGCTAAGTTTTTAAGCGAAGACGTAATCACTAAATTACTTGAGCGTACTAATGCTCAGTCTGGCGATATCATTTTATTTGGTGCCGATAAGCGCAACACAGTAAACGAAGCAATGGGCGCACTGCGCGTTAAGATTGGTGTTGACTTAGAAATCACTAACCTTAATAGTTGGGCACCACTTTGGGTTGTAGACTTCCCAATGTTTGAAGAAGATGACGAAGGCACATTACATGCTGTGCATCATCCATTCACTGCACCAAAAGATATTACTGCAAGTGAGCTTGAAGCAAATCCAGCTGCGGCTATTTCAGATGCCTACGACATGGTATTAAACGGCTACGAAGTGGGTGGCGGTTCGGTACGTATTCATAATGCAGATATGCAAGAAACTGCATTTAGAATTTTAGGTATTAACGAGCAAGAGCAACAAGACAAGTTTGGCTTTTTACTTGATGCACTTAAATACGGTACACCACCACATGCTGGTTTAGCATTTGGTCTTGACCGTTTAGCAATGCTTTTATGTGGTACCGATAACATTCGTGACGTTATTGCTTTCCCTAAAACAACACAAGCGTCGTGTTTATTAACTAACGCGCCTAGTAAGCCTAATATGGATTCGTTAGCTGAGCTTGCAATTAGTGTTGTTGAAAAATCGATACCTAGCGAAGAGTAATTTTTGTTTAGCTTATTGAGCTAAATTTAAAAACCCTTAAGTTATATGCTTAAGGGTTTTTTTGTGGTTAAATTTGCAGCAGAGTGTATTTTAACCGAACAGACGAAAAAGGAATTATTATGTCGATCAATGCAACCTTATTTGGTGAGTTCTTAGTTTTTTTTATTGTGCTGAGTATTCCTATTTTTGCTGTAATTAGCTACAAAATAGGTAAGCGTAAAAGTACTATGCCGGGGGTTTTAGCTTTTGTGGGTGGCTGTTTAGCGCTATTTCCACTATTTGCTTTGATTTTTATTGCAGTGCTTGCGCTTAAAAAAGATTTACCTAAAAATAGCGTCTATGCCCATTAAAAACTAGGTTAATAGTGTCAATTTCAAATAATAATCACTACTTCGACGAGCAATTTAATGCTTTACAGCGCGAAGAGCAACTAACTGAAAATTCTGAGTTTGAAGAGTGCACATTTACCGATTGCGACTTTTCAGGCGGGCAGTTTAAAAATTGCCGATTTATACAGTGCAACTTTAAAAACTGTAATTTATCGTCACTTAAATGGAACTACAGCTCGCTTGAAGATGTAAGTTTTAGCCACTGTAAATTAAATAGTCTGCAATGGACTGACGTAGATTGGCCAGCGCTTAGTATTAACGCACCGGTGAGTTTTAATTATTGCGAGCTCAGTAATAGTTCTTTTTTTGAATTAACCCTCAAAGCTCTCAAACTAACACACTGCTTTGCCAAAAATGTTGATTTTAGACATGCTGATTTAAGCGGTAGTGAATTTACAGGAACAGATTTTCGCGATAGTGAGTTTTTTCAAACTAACTTAACAAAATGTGATTTTGTAGGTTCGACAGCGTTTAATATAGATTTGAATAATAATATTTTAGCGAATGCTAAGTTTGATCGCTTCGAAGCACTTAATTTACTTACCAGCCTTAATATAGAGCTTTGTGATTAATTTAGTTTAATATGATTACATATCTAGAAGCGACAGCTTGGCTGGGCTTCTAGATACTGCGTAACTGCGTAATTAACGGCTAGGGCCATTTTTATTACGTGCACTGGCAAGCTTTCTTGCGATTTCTAATAACGCAGGTGAAATATCTTCAGCGCCATCTTTAATTAGTTTTGTAACGTCACCTGATGAAAACAAACCGTCACGTGGTGATTTAATACCTAACTCACGAACAAAATCCTTCGTTTTACCTGTGCTGCCTGTTTCAATAAACTTAAAAATAATACGTTCATTGTTGTTTTTAGCAGGGGTTTTTAGTGTTTCGATTTCGTCATGTATTGCCGTTAGTTTGTCTTCTAAAATTTCTATACGTTCTTGAATGCTATTGTATGATTTCATTTATTGGATCTTTTACTAAATATATTTAAACAATGGCGGCTATTATCGCATAGTTTGTCAATAGAGAATGCAAACCTATAAAGTAAAAGTTATTTTTAATTAAAAACAATAATTTATATAAGTTTAAATATGCAAAAAACACTTAAAAAGCTTTTTATGTTAAGCGCACTAGCTCTAAGTGCATCAGATATAAGCACATCAGCAATAAGCGCGACAAGCTATGCAAACGATGGCGTTATGACTGATGAAAGCCGCAATCGCACTATTCCTATCAATATTACATTGCCAAGTAACAATGCTAAGTGTACAGCGCAAGTAAAATGCCCTGTAGCGTTTATTAACGCAGGTTACGGGATTAGCCATAACGGGTATACGTTTGCCAGTAATGCGTTTAATCAGCGTGGATATTTAACAATAGCCGTTACACATGAGCTAAAAAGTGACCCTTACTTAAACCGTGAGCAGCCTTACTTAACAACTCGCATGGAAAACTGGCATCGTGGCGTAGTAACGCTTAAGTTTTTAGTTAATGAGCTATCGAGTAAATACCCAGCGTACGACTTTACAAAACTCACCTTATTTGGGCACTCAAACGGCGGGGATATTTCCGCATTATATGGCTCTATTTATCCTAATGAAGTAAGCCAAATTATTACTCTCGATCATCGCCGCATGTTGATCCCGCGCAATAAAAACATTCACGTACTTACTCTACGCGGTAGTGATTACCCAGCTGATGCGAATGTGCTGTTAAACGATTCAGAGCTGAATAAGTTTCCTGTTACGCAAATAATGATAGAAAAATCACGCCATAACGATATGTACGATGGTGGACCAAAATGGCTGGTGGATAGAATGAGTAAAGAAGTAGGGACGTTTTTAGATAGCTGGACTTAATTAAAACCCTTTAAATAATTATTTATGAAAATAGTATTAGTAGATGTCCCAAGTATAAAAAGTTAAACTTTACTCTTATTAAGCAGTTGAGAATATAACTAAAGTATAGGATTTAAGGATGGATCTAGAATTTAGAGTGTTACAGGCAGAACATGGTGATGCGATAGTTATTAGTGTTGACTTTGAGGGCGCTCGTAAAAATATTTTAATTGACGGTGGACCAGCTAAAACGTTTGAGTTCAGAACCACTCCTCGCCCTTTGAAATTATGCTTGAATGAGATCAAGTCAAAATCAGAGTTTGTTGATTTATTAATATTGACTCATGTTGATGATGATCATATTGGTGGACTTCTTGTTGGCTTTAATAAGCCAGGATACTTATCGGATTTGACAAAAGAAGTTTGGTTTAACTCAGGTAAATTAGTTTTTAATCATTTTAATCAGCCGCTTGGTGATTCTAATTACGTGATTTTAAAAAATAATGTTGGTGGTAATACTAGTATTGCTCAAGGTGTTAAGTTAGAAAATTATCTTGAGGAGAAAAATACGACAAGTCCAATATGGACTCATCCACTAATTAAAGCTGGAGATGAGTTTGAGAGGTTTGGTTGTAAATTCAAATTTCTTTCTCCATCACTAGAAAAGCTAGAAAAACTACTTGTAGTCTGGGAAAAGAAAAAAGCAGTATCAAATACCTCTGGTGCTAATAAGGATTATTCTAATTCATTAGAAGAACTTATATTGGTCGATGAATTTAAAGAAGATAATTCCATTCATAATGGGAGCTCATTAGCTTTCATTTTTGAATATTTAGATAAATCGTTATTGCTTTTGGGGGATGCCCACCCATCTGTAATTGTAGCGAATTTAAGGCTACTTGGTTATTCGGTTAATAAACCATTAAAAATAGATTATGTTAAAGTTTCGCATCACGGTAGCAAAGCAAACACAAATGATGAACTACTATCCTTGCTTGATTGTAATAATTTTATAATATCAGCCAACGGACGACATCACGGCTTACCTAATAAAAAAACTCTTGCGCGTATTCTCAATAACTTCCCGAGCGCAAATTTATATTTTAATTACCCTGATTTAATTGGCGAAATATTTAGTTCTGAAGAATTAAAAAGGGCTAACTTTAAAGCCCTCCATTGTAAGGACATTATTTTAGTATGAATCAGATAGCTGGATCGATAGAACAAGAGCACTCTGTAGTTGTTAATGGTGGAAGTGGCGTTTTAATACAATCAATGTCTAAAGACTATGCATATATTTTAACTGCTAAGCATTGTTTACATACAGATAAAGATGATCCAAATAGCTCATTTTTGAACGAACATAAAGTAGTTTCTAGTCATGGCGAAGCGATTGAGGTTTTAGATATTGTTCTACATGGAACGAAAGATATCGCTATCCTAATAGTACCACCTAGAGATAATATTGAGTTGATGCTTAGTGATGTGGTTTTGACTAATAATGACAAAGTTAAACTCTGTGGATACCCAGCTGACAGGAGACAAGAGCAATCTGATTATGCTTCCCACACTTTCAACTACTCTGATACAGTGAATGGCGAAATTATTTTATCTCCAGAAGGAGCTTTATCTGAAGATAATATAGTAGGGTTTTCTGGGGGCGGACTATTTAGTTCAAATCAACCAGGTTTACTTTACGCAATTGAAACAAAAATGAGCGGAAATACTGATAGAGAGTTCCATGGTAATATTTCGGCAATTTCTGCTAAGGAATTTATTAACTTAATTAATGAATCCAATAAAAAATATAAGGGCTTGCCTTTAGCACAAATCCTACCTTTGCATCTTTCGAGCTTTGAGCACTTAATCGATTTTAGCTTTAATGTAAGTAAAAGTTGGAGTGACGATAATAAATTAACTTTCCTTATTCAAATTTTGAAAGATATTGCTACAAAAGAAATTCAAGTTAGTTTAAATCCTCATAAGATATTGGAAGATTTTAGACACTATATTCAAGTTCACAGCAGACCTAATCACGAAATACATTGTAAAGATCTTTGGATCTCGCTTTTAGAAGTAATAACAATATCTTTATTAATAGACCAACCAACTATCATTGATAAAAATTATGTAGAGACAGTTTTTAAGTCTAGACGACTTGTATTTATCGGTGTTAATGGAACTTGGCAACAACATATTAGTGATATATTTGAAGCAGAACTAAAGGACTTTAATCTTGGAGGTATTGTCATAGCTAAAACTCTTTCTCCACAAAGCCTAGTTCAGTTTTCTAGTGACAGGCTAGACAAACTTATTAAACACAGAAATATTAGCAAACCTGTATCGAACCTCGACCACATAACAAATGTTAGATCAAACGTTACAAAAATTAGCAGTATTGTTGATTTAACTGCTCTACATGCAGAATGTATAGAGCGTAAAGAAGATATCTTCGAACCACTTACAGATAGAAACGATTATCCAAATAAACTAGTCGAGTTAAGACTTGCGTTAGCAAAAGAGTATGGGACGTACTTAACAATAGAGAAGGCTTCAGGTGATGAATAACTTTATTGAAGTTAACGCAAAGCAAGTTGAATTTTTGAGCACAGAATTTCCAGATGTTAATTTTAAATTGTTTCAATCATATATTAATCATAGTGCTTATTTTTCTGTTTTTTATTGTACTTTAGCTGATGAAATTTTACTTCAGCAGCTTTGGAAGCGTATTAATAATCTTATAAGTATTGAGTATCAAACTCAAATTGAAGATGATTTTACGCGTTGGAATATATACCTGGTTTTTTCGATACCAATGAAGATCAGTAATTCTCTGAAATACTTGATTGAGAATGACACTTATTTTATGCGAAAAATTATTAATGACTGCAATGATAAAAAAGAAATAGCCAGTTATCTTGATAATTATATTCTAGGTAAAGATATCTTTTTTGGGCCCTCGGACATCCCGAAAGAAGTAGAAATTCAGTACTCACAAATTACACTAGATTTATTGTCTGCAGACTTACCATTGAATCGGTCACAAGAAAGCCAGAAGGCAAGAGATGAATGGCTTAATGGTTTATTTCAAGGAGCTGATAGTAATGAAATTTAAACGTGTAGAAATACAAGGTTTTAAAAGTTATTTAGATAAGATAGATGGTACTTTTGATTTTACTGTTAAAGAAGGAAACCCCGCAGATATCGTATCTATTTATGCACCGAATGGATTTGGAAAAACATCTTTCTACGATGCCATAGACTTTTGCATGACTAACAATATAACTCGATATATTAGGGATTCGGGTTTAGCAAATATAAATAACACTGATGCAAAAGAGTTGAACCAAAAGGGACAAAAACAGTACATTTTAAGATCGAAGAGCGCTCCTGATGATCTTGAAACTATAGTGAAAGTTTTTACCGACGGTGATGAGTATCAAAGGAAAGTAAGTTCACCTCGCTCAGGAAGTAAAGATTATTCTTTTGAAAATAAAAAGACAGAACCCGAGGAACGATATTTTCGTTCAGTTATGCTCACTCAAGAAGCAGTTGATGGTTTTTTAAGAGAGCTTAAGCCTGAATCTCGATACGAAAGATTCATGGAAGAACAACTTGGTGGGGATAACTCACTTGAGGTGACCCGTCAACAAATTCAATTAATGCTGAGCACTCTAAAAAGTAAATTAGTTAAGCTTGAGGATGAAGCAAAAGATATTAACGATAAAAACTTAATGAAAGAGCGAAATAGTGAAACTAATTTTGACTCAAACTGTTTACTAACAACAAACAATTTTATTGTTGAGCTAAATAAACAAGGCTGTAATTTAAATCTATTAGATGATGCTTTTAATGAAGAGAAACATGCAAATCTAGAGCTACAAATTAATGTTCATAAAAGTAACATCAATAATGAGGTTACTCAGTTTTTTTCACAGAAAAAGTATTTAGAATCACACCTGAATTCTTTTACTACTTATGAAAATCATTACAATGAAATAAAAAAGCTAAAAACAATAGTTGATCAGTTATCTAAGCAAGAAATTGATATCAAATCTTATGAAGAGCTAAGCAATGAATTGCAACTTTTACAAGAAAAGAGAAAGGCTGATGAGCTTCATTTCAAGAGCTTACTTGCAAAAGAAAAAGAGTTTCCTGAGTTTGTTAAAAATATAAAGTTACAGTCAAATTTATCTAAAAAAACAAAAGAAATAAGTGTTAAATTAAGTGAAAACGTTAGTTTTTTTGAGAATAAAACGGCTGTTTTGAATGATTTAGAAAAACAAAAAAATATTCTTTTTGTTGCCAGAAAAGAGTTTAATAGTAAGAAAAAAAATGCAACTTACTATTACAGCGAAATAGAGCGGTTAGAGGCTATTACCGAACAGTTAAATAGCACTGCAATTGAAACCGAGCAGAGTGAATTAGAAGAGAAATCGTCCGATTTAAAATCCATAGGTTTGAGACTTAAAAACTTAATGATTGAAAATAGTGACTCTTTTTTAGAGCATGATTTCATAAATGAAAAAATTTCTTTAATAGTCACAGAATATTTAAATATTAAATCTAAAAATAGTGAATTATTAAGTAAAAAGAAAGATGTAGAAGCGAGAATAAAAAAAACAAAACTTGAAAATAATTCAATCACTAAACTTATTGAGCTTGGTACTGAGTTAATTAGCCAAAACCAAAGTGAGAGCTGCCCTTTATGCCAACATAAGTATGATTCCTTTGAAGTATTGGCAGAGTCTATCAGTACTAATTCCATTTTATCTGAGTATCAGCAATTGCTTTTTCAAGAGCTCGAAGACTGCCAAACAAGTATAAAGTTAGCAGAGGGCACTTTAGAAAAGTTAAGGGTAAACTTTAATATTGAAAAAGAAAGTCACTTAATAGTTTTGAGAGAGCAACTTCGACAGATTTTTGAGAAAAAGCAATTAGCAAAAGAAAAACTTAAAAATTTAAGCTTGTATAGAGCTGAACTTGATAAGTTAAAAAAAATAACAGATTACAAAGAATACGAGCCTTTCGTGTCAGCTGTTGAAAGTGAACTCAATAAAAATTACGTTTTAATATCTGAAATTGAAGAAAAGTTAGCCGGTGTTGAAAATGAACGTAGAGTTTTAACTAAAGAACATACCCATTTAATTACAGAACTTACGATTGCCAATAACCAAGAGAATAAAGTTGAGAATTTTATCACCGATTATTCAGGATTTTTAACGGAATTAAAAATAGCTAATGACTCGTTTAAAGATCACTTAAATGAGGGAGAGTTAAAAAGCTCAATTAGTGAAGCATTGAAAACGCTAAATCACAGATTCGAATCTCGTAACGAGAATATTAAAATTGTCAAAGCGGAAGTCGATATTTTAAAAGAACTTTATTCATCTTCATTTTTTAATCACTTACCTGTAAATAAAGAGGGCTTAAAAACTCAGAAAGCTAAAAACACATCACAAATAACAGAGTTAAACTCCTTATTACGTGAATTTTTCACAACAGTTAACAGGTTTAATCTAGGGCACTTATTAGAGGGGGATAATTGGGGTTCACTTAAGCAACGCTTTGCTGATGAAGTCTCAACGTATCATCATAAATTTGAGCAAAGTAAAGCTCAGATTAATGCTTTAGGATCTTTAAAAGAGCTTTCAGGCCAAGTATTAGCTTATGTTGAGTTTACTAAGTCTACTAAAAGACTAAATGAGGTGAAACAGAGAATTGTAAGTTGTGAATCGATAAAACAAACATTGATTGCAGATTTAAGGCTTATCAATGACTCCCTAAAATCGCAGATTGACCAGTACTTCCATGTTGATTTGATTAATACTATTTATAGGAAGATAGATCCACATCCAGACTTTAAGAGAATTACATTTCAATGTTTATTTTCTGATGAGGGAAAACCAAAACTACAAGTGTATATTGAAAATAATGAAGGTAACGATACAATTTCACCAACTTTGAGCTTTAGTTCTGCGCAAATAAATGTACTCAGTTTGAGTATTTTTCTAGCAAAAGCTCTTAATGTAAAAAATGGTAAAAATGACGTTGATTGTATATTTATTGACGATCCTGTTCAGTCAATGGATAGCATCAATGCGCTTGGTGTAATTGATTTATTGAGGAATTTGAGTGTGACTCATGGTAAGCAAATAATAATTTCAACTCATGATGATAATTTCCATGGGTTATTGAAACAGAAGTTACCGCCGAGTCTATTTAACTCTAAGTTTTTAGAACTGGAGTCGTTTGGTAAAGTTGCTTTTCACCAAGGGCAACATAACTTGGTGAATTAATTTAAGAGCGCAGTAATAACTGCGCTATATTTACCGGATGTAGTTACTCTACCAATTCACTAACAATAACCGGGTTATTATGTAGTGTTTTATGCACTGGGCATTTGTCGGCTATTTCGAGTAAACGCTGACGCTCTGGCTCAGTTAAGTCGCCACGTAAGGTGATTTTACGGGTAATGGCTTCAAGGTTACCTGTTTGCTCACAATCGTCGCAATCTTTGTTGTAATCGCGAGTGTGATCAAGTTCTACTTTAACATGCTCCAGTGGTAAGTTTTTACGTGTAGCGTACATACGTAGTGTCATGGCCGTACAGGCACCAAGCCCCGCTAATAAGTGATGATACGGATCGGGACCTAAGTTTTTACCGCCTACTTTTATTGGCTCATCTGCAAGCCAAGTATGATCTTTTGTACTTACGTGCTGAGTAAATACATGGTCTTTTTCTTCAACAAGTACATTACCACCCGTTAAACTTGCCGTGTATTTAGTTTTGTCGTACTTAACATAACGGTTTGCCCACGTTGCAATTATTTGTGCAGCGTAGTCGGCATCGTTTTTATTTGTTAAAAGGTGATCGGCGTTATCTAGGCTAATAAAGCTTTTAGGATGCTTAGCTGATGCATAAATTTTTTCAGCTTCACTAATATTTACCGTCGCATCAATAGGGGAGTGCATTACTAATAATGCGCGCTTAAGTTTACTTATGTGGCTTTTATCGTACTTGGCTATATCGTCAATAAATTGCTTTTTAATGGTAAATTCACGACCAGCTAAGTTAACTTTAGCTTCACCTGCTGCGTTAATTTCATCAAGGTGTGCTTCAAAGTTATGCGCTACGTGCTGCGCATCTGACGGTGCGCCAATGGTTGTAATAGCCGATACTTCAGGAATATGCTCAGCAGCAGCAAGAACGGCTGCCCCGCCTAAACTGTGGCCAATGAGTAGTTGCGGCGGAGCAAAATGCTCACGTAAATGATTTGCCGCTGAAACTAAATCTTGAATGTTTGATGAAAAGTTACTGTTAGCAAAGTCGCCATCACTATTACCTAAACCGGTAAAGTCGAAACGTAGTACGGCGATACCTTGTTGTGTGAGTGCACGGCTAATCCGTGTAGCTGCTGCAATGTCTTTACCGCATGTGAAGCAGTGTGCAAATAGCGCGTAAAACTTAACGTCACCAGAGGGAAGTTCAAGTTGGCCGGCAAGTTCTAAATCGCCGCTTTTAAAAGATACTTTTTGTCGCATGGGGAGCCTTATTTACACAAATAAAATATATTCTAATAATAAACCAGAGATAGTTACTAAACCTTGCAAATTCAACGTTTTTTTATTAGTTGATCTTGATCAAGCAAAGTGACAGTGACTATGCCTTGCGGACATATGTCCTTATGTTTTTGAGGTCATTTGTCTATCCTCGCATAGCGCTATAATGAAGGCTTTGCTACTTTATATAAGTAATTTAGCACTATTAAAAGCAACTCACTTCACACAACCTATTCACTGGAACGTACAATGCAATTACCTACTGTTGATTATAAAGCTCCCGATGCGGCTGCACAATTTGTTGAATCGTTAAGAAATACTGGATTTGGCGTTTTAAAAAACCACCCAATCCCACAGTCTTTAGTTGAGTCTATTTACAAAAATTGGCAAGACTTTTTTAACTCAGAGCAAAAGCACGACTTTTTATTCTCTAAAGAAACTCAAGACGGTTACTTTCCGCCTTCAGTATCAGAAGTAGCGAAAGGCTTTACAATAAAAGACATTAAAGAGTACTTTCATGTGTACCCTAAAGGTCGCGTTCCTGCCCAGCTTGAAGCTGATGTACGTGAATACTACCGTTTAGCAAGTGAATTTGCTGGCACATTATTAAGCTGGGTTCAGGCTGAAGCACCAGCTGATGTGCGTGCTAAGTTTTCAATTGATTTAAAAGACATGATTGCCGATTCTGAGCAAACATTGTTACGTATCCTACATTATCCGCCTATGACGGGTGATGAAGAGCCTGGTGCTATTCGCGCAGCAGCCCATGGCGATATTAATTTATTGACTGTATTACCAGCTTCTAATGAGCCTGGTTTACAAGTTCAAAAAACAGATGGCGGTTGGTTAGACGTGCCATGTGATTTTGGCAGCTTAATTATTAATATCGGCGACATGCTACAAGAAGCGTCGGGCGGGTATTTCCCATCGACAATTCACCGTGTAATTAACCCAACGGGTAAAGCATCTACTAAATCGCGTATTTCATTACCGTTATTTTTACACCCGCATCCAGATGTTGTGCTTTCAGAGCGCTACACGGCAGATAGCTACTTGCAAGAACGTTTGCGTGAGTTAGGTGTTAAGTAACTCTAATACTTAGAGTAATTAAGTATAAACAAAAAACGGCTTATGGCCGTTTTTTGCATTTTTGAGCAACTTAATCACAGGTTTAACTTTAATAAACTATGCTCAATTGCCTGCAACGTAAATAATGGCATGCATTCTTAGCTACTACAGGTATAATGCGCGCAACTGGCTAATGTAGCCTTATTTAAAAGAGAGTTTATATGAGTTTTGAAGGTTTAGGTTTATCACAGTCTTTGGTTAATGCGGTTTTAGAAAAGGGCTATGAAACGCCAACGCCGATTCAGGCTCAAGCAATTCCTGCAATTATTGAACGCCGTGATGTTATGGCGGCTGCGCAAACAGGTACAGGTAAAACAGCGGGTTTTACATTACCACTTATTGAGCGCTTGTCGTCGGGCCCTAAAGCTAAGAGTAACCACGTACGTGCACTTATTTTAACGCCTACACGTGAACTTGCTTTGCAAGTAAGTGAAAACGTTGAAGAGTACGCTAAGCATTCTGATGTGAGCTCATTTGTAGTTTACGGTGGCGTTAAAATTAACCCACAAATGCAGCGTCTTCGTAAAGGTGTTGATATTTTAGTCGCAACGCCGGGTCGTTTAATCGACTTACATAATCAAAATGCAGTTAAATTTGATAGCGTTGAAGTGCTTGTACTCGATGAAGCTGACCGCATGTTAGACATGGGCTTTATTCACGATATTAAACGCTTAATTGCTAAAATGCCTGCTAAACGTCAAAACTTGATGTTTTCGGCTACATTTTCAGATGAAATTCGTGCATTAGCAAAAGGGTTAATTAATGACCCAGTTGAAATTTCAGTTGCTGCAAAAAATACCACAGCGAAAAGTGTTACTCAGTGCGTTTACGCGGTAGATAAAACACGTAAAACAGCATTGCTAAGCCACTTGATTCGCACTAACGATTGGCAACAAGTATTAGTGTTTAGCCGTACAAAGCACGGTGCTAACCGCTTAGTTAAACAACTAGAGCGCGATGACATTGTAGGCGCGGCTATCCATGGTAATAAATCACAAGGCGCACGTGTTAAAGCACTTGATGGTTTTAAAAGTGGTGAAGTACGCGTATTAGTAGCAACAGACATTGTTGCACGTGGCTTAGACATTGTTGAATTACCGCATGTTGTTAACTACGACTTACCAAACGTATATGAAGATTATGTTCATCGTATTGGCCGTACAGGCCGTGCTGGTGCGTCGGGTCATGCGATTTCGTTTGTAACGGTTGATGATGCTGTTGATTTATACGGTATTGAACGCTTTATTGGTGAGCTTATTCCACGTGCTGAAGAAGACGGTTTTGAGCCTATTAACCCAGTAGCTGAACGCGCATTAGATGCTCGCCCACTGCCGGCTAAAAAGCCTAAGAAAAAGCAGCCTTTTAATAAGCCTAAATCTGATAGCAGCAAGCCTAACAGCAAAAAGCCGAACAATGGTGGTAATGGTACCGGCCCACGCCGTGGTGGTTCTAAAAAGCCAGCTGCTAAAACAGATGACAGCGCGCAAAACCCATGGGCAAAGCGTGAATCTGTTGGCGGTAATGGCCAACGCCGTCGTCGCACCAATAACGATTAATCATTATTAGTGATTGCACTAGCGTTTAATTAATTTAGAATTTAGTTAAATGCTGATACAAAAAACGCGCTCCCTTCTTTAATTAAATAGAGGCAGCGCGTTTTTTATTACCTGTAAATTGTACTTACTGTATTGCCTGCCTGATTAAATAGTTAATACCCAAGCCGACAAATAAAGTAACACTTACGCTAAGTAGTGTGCCAAGCATAACGTACTCGGTAAGTTTTTTATCTTTGCTTGCACTTAAATCACCAAACCTAAATACCGACTTTGCCGCAAGTAAAAATCCAAGCCCTGCAAATTGGTCAAGCAATATAAAGCTCAGCATAAGTACGCGTTCCAACATACCTATGCTTTGCCCTGCAAGTGGTAAGCTACCAGTACTTGAAAAGTTGCTTGTTAAACGCTCTAACATCATTCTTATAAATACGGCGCTGGGACTTAAAATAATTAAATAACCGCATACCACCCACAGTATTTTGGGATCAGTGAGCATATTATTAATTGCAGCCATAAAGCTATTGTTATCAGTTAGCCAAATACTGAGCGCAATAATAACGAGTATGTGCGCTATTTGATCTAGTAAAAAAGGCACCACGCCTTTATTAGAATACGATTTAGCTATATCAATAAAGTAATGGCTCAGCATAATGCTCGCCGTGGCAATTAAAACACTGCTTAGTTGCTGCCAGCCGAATGTGTATTCCCACACGGTAATAATGAGTGCACTTGTTACACCATGCACTAGTACATGAAAATAAAGCTTACTGGCTTTAAAGTGACGGGTATTTCTGTCGTTTACCCAACTCATAGGTTGCCAGTAAAAATCAGCGAGTAAGTGGCCAATAATAAGCGCGACCAGTAAAAGTGAAAACGCCATTATTCACCTCCTTTAATTATATTTTTTATAACGTTTTGTGTGTGCTTAATAAAGCGCTCTATAAGTTGGTAGTGCGCTAAATTTAGTAGTTTGGTTACGTTTTCGCGACTTGTTTTAAGCTCTTTAGCCAGTGCCGCGTGGCTGTTGTCTGGTGATGTTAAATAGACATACAGGGCATTTGCTTGTTTTTGTGTGATTTTAGTGAGCAATACGTCGGCAAAAGCTAAATTAAGATTTAAGCTTTCATCGAGCTGCTGCTCGTTAATATTAAAAACAAAGCGTTGATTACCTATTTTATCAAGGCCTTGCCCCGAAAGAGTAAAAGCAGAACCGGTTGCTGTTTTTATATCGCTGCGTGGGTTATCTATTTGCCCAAGCGCCAAGCTTTGTCGTAGTTCATAACCTGACGATTTAAGGTGTAAATATACAAGTATGGCATTTTTAAAAAGGAGCTCAGGATTATTAACTTGTAACTGAAAGGCATCGCCTCGGTATATATTCCAAAGTGTTTGCTCCCCCGAAATGTTTCGCAAACTTTGCTCTAGTTGATAAAGCATGGCATCGTATTGCTGCTTAGGGATTGTTTGCGATTTAATAATATCGCCGCTGATCACACCAATCATAAAAATCTCAAAATGGTTACTTTTTAATATGTAACCAATATTGGTTACATAAGGGTATGTAACTAATTTAGGTTACTTAAATATAAATTGCAAGGTACACTTATTTTATAACGTTACTTTTATTGCTATTAATCCTCACTAGGACACTAAATGACTTTACAAAACGAGCAGCAAAGCACGAAACCACGGGTCGGTATTTTTGTTGATGTGCAAAATATTTATTACACGTGCCGTGAGAGTTACGGGAAAAATTTTGACTACAATGCGTTTTGGCGAATGATGGAGGCGCAATACAATATTGAGTGTGCTTTTGCGTATGCAATTTATCGAGGAGATGAAAAGCAAAATCAGTTTCAAAATATTTTGCGTGCGATTGGTTTTGACGTAAAGCTAAAGCCATTTATTCAACGCCGTGATGGAAGTGCTAAAGGCGATTGGGATGTAGGCATAACAATAGACATGTTAGAGCAGGGTAAAAATCTTGATAAAGTTATTTTGCTCTCTGGCGATGGTGACTTTGCTTTGTTACTTGGGCATTTAAAAAGTCAATATAATGTACCGTGCGATGTATACGGTGCTGACAGGTTAACTGCTGAGGTATTAAAACAAAGCGCAGAGCAATTTCATTTAATTGATAATACTTTGCTACTTTAACAGTAAAAAATAGTTAAAAAAGTGCAAGCTAAGTGCCTGCAACATGAGAGATTTTAATACAAAGCCGTAATAGATGAATTAAGCCTTATATAGGCTTTTTTTATTACTGTAATCAATTGGGTTTGCTAAATGATTATGGTAATTTTAAAGCAT
>TARA_B110000046_G_scaffold14538_1_pt1 | contig 16438 bp, 10 predicted proteins | sample TARA_B110000046 | Tara Oceans TARA_B110000046 (sample SAMEA4397157) | marine metagenome | biome: Polar Biome; feature: [DCM] deep chlorophyll maximum layer (ENVO:01000326); material: water (ENVO:00002006), including particulate matter (ENVO:01000060) such as... | depth 40 m
TTTTATTATGGGTTAATTCAGTTTAACAAACTTCCAGATCGATTGGAAGTTGAGAGATTAAAAACAGAAGGTGTTGAATTGTTAGATTACATGCCCAGCAATGCTTATTATGTTAAAATTAGTGTGAATTATTCCATATCTAATTACTCTAACATTCGTTTGGTCTATAACTTGAAATACAAGGACAAACTAAGGAGCGATTTGCTAAAAGCTCCATTTCCGAGACATGCTGTTCAAAATGGTAATTTGAAGTTGATTGTTCAGGCTATTTCAAATGATGATTTGGGGTTAATCGCTGAACAAATTGAAGCAAGAAAAGGAAAAGTTACTTCCATTGATGGCCACATACAAGCTGTTTATTGTGAATTACCAATTCACGAATTAAGAGCTTTTTCAAATCTTGCTTTTGTACAATTTGTTGTTCCAATTGATGCTCCAGGTTTTCCTGAAAATTTTAAAGGAAAAAATGGTCATAGAGTAAATTCTTTAACTAAAAATTACACAGGACTTTCTAAAGACTTGAATGGAGAGGGTATGAATGTAATGCTTCAAGATGATGGAGTCATTGGTCCCCATATCGATTATAAAGGAAGAATTGGAGCTCAGTTTTTAACGTCTAACCGTGGAGATCATGGAGATCATACTGGTGGAACTATTATGGCGGCTGGTAATTTGGAACCACGTTATCAAGGTATGGCTCCTGCCTCTCAACTATGGGTATATGGAGCTGCTCCTGCGTATCCTGGATTTGATTCAATTTACTCCCATTATATTAAATACGATATAAGAATAACTTCTACGAGTTATTCAAATGGTGTTAATGCGGGATATTCTCCACTAGCTCAAAAATTGGATGATCAAACGGAGAAAATGAACGATTTAATTCATGTTTTTTCAGCAGGTAATTCGAGAGGGGCGTCTGGAAATGGATGGTATACAATTACAGGTGGGCACAAAGTTGCTAAAAATGTAATCACTGTGGCAAATCTTGATTTAAATGATAATGATGCTAATAGTTCCAGTCAAGGTCCGACAAAAGATGGTAGGATTAAACCGGATATAGGTGCAGTTGGTTCAAATGTAATGTCAACAAGTAATCCAAATCGATATGTGTCAAAGTCGGGAACGTCAATGTCTTGCCCTGGAGTTGCTGGTTCAATTACAGTTCTTTGCCAAGCGTATAAAGAACTCAATAGTGGCAATACTGTGAATGCTGCACTAATGAAGGCTATAGTCTGTAATACTGCCGATGATTTAGGCAGAAAAGGCCCCGATTTTACACATGGGTTCGGCAGAATTAATGCAAGAAAAGCTTATGACGTTATAAAAAACAAAACCTATTATAAAGATTCTATTTCTACTAATGGCACTAAAACTTTTAACGTTACTGCAGGAAATAATGATCGTCTTTTAAAAGTGATGGTCGTTTGGCTTGACCCTCAAGGTACTGTTGGTTCTTCTAGACCTTTAGTTAATGATCTTGACGTAACAGTTAGTACTGGAAGTTTGTCGCCGGTTAAACCTTTAATATTAGACCCGTTAAATCCGGCGGGTATTGCTAAAAATGGAAGAGATTCTATTAATAATATTGAACAAGTAGTTATTGAAACTCTCACTCCTGGGACCTACACTATTACTGTAATTGGAAAATCTATTCCAAAAGGACCCCAAGAATTTTATGTGGTTTATTCTTTTGAATCTGACGGAATAATAGTTGAATATCCTGTTGGAGGAGAATCTCTTGTTCCGATTGAAGAGGAAATGATTCGATGGAGCGATGCAGGTAATAATGGGCCTTATTCCCTTGAATATTCAATTGATAATGGAGGAAGTTGGAATACGATTACAAATGTAAGTAGCTCGGCACGCTTTTTCAATTGGACAGTGCCAAACTTACCGTCTTCAAAAGCTTTGGTCAGAGTGAGTGGTACAGGGACTTCAGGAGTATCTTCAAACAACTTCTCAATTTTTAAAGTTCCAACAAGTTTGGCTGTTGATTATGCTTGTCCGGATAGTGTTGGATTAAAATGGGATTCTACTTCCTCTGCAAGTCATTATGTGATTTATGAATTAGGAGCAAAATACATGGACTCCATTGGTACCTCTGCAACTAACGTTTTTAATCTTTTAGGAAATTGTAGTGGATCTAAAGAAGGTTGGTTTGCCGTTTCAGCTCGTGGTACTAGAGGCGAAATTGGTAGAAGATCAAGAGCATTTTATAAAGACGATAAATTAAAAAATTGTACTATCAAAAATGATATTGCATTGGTAAAAATTAATCCCTCATTAGGACGTGTAACAAGTTGTGCTTTCCCTAATGGAGTGAAAGTAGGGGTAGAGGTGAAAAACAATTCAAGTTCAGTCTCTTCGGTGTTTACTCTAAATTTAACCGTTAATGGAGGAATAGTAATTCAGGAAAATGCAGCTAAGCTAATTCCTGCAGGAAGTTCTGATACAATTATATTTCAGAATAGTATTACACTCAATAATGGCATAAATAAATTAGTTGTTTGGCAGTCTTCTGTGGGAGATCAAAACGCTTGTAATGATTCGCTATTTGCCGAATCTGAATTTGTTAATGAAACAGCTAAACCTTCTTGTTTTACAAATAACTTCGATGATTTTGCTCAATGCACAAGAGAATCAAATTGTGAAACTGGATTCTGTGATTTGAGTGATGGTTGGTATAACCCTACCAACGGTGAAGCAGATGATATAGACTGGAGAGTAACTAGTACTGGAACACCTTCAAGAAATACAGGTCCTAACAGCGACCATACTTTAGGGAATGCGACAGGAAGGTACCTTTATTTAGAATCTTCAACGTGTGTTGAAAAAGAAGCTTTTCTTGTGTCGCCCTGTTATGATTTGAAAAGTGCTGTTAAACCAGAATTGACTTTTTGGTACCATATGAATGGCGCAAATATGGGAGTCCTAGAGTTGGATGTTTTTGCAGATGGAAAATGGGACATGAATGTAATGCTCACATTGTCTGGAAATAAGGGAAATAGATGGATTGAGCAAAAAGTTGACTTACTTGCATATAAGGGGAAAGTAATTAATATTAGATTTCGGGGAAAAACGGCAAATGGTTTTGCTGGGGATATGGCTTTGGATGATATAGGAATTACAGATACTGTAACTGCAGATTTTTCAACAACACAAAAGACTGCTCTTCTTATAGATTTTGCAAACCTTTCGAGCGGAGCAAGTAATTCTAAATGGGATTTTGGTGATGGAGATACAAGTAGTTCAGCTTCTCCAAGCCATACTTACAAAAAGGCGGGTGTGTATCAAATAAAATTAATAATTAATGGAGATTGCGGTAAAGATTCTATTTCAAAATCCATCGAGGTAAACTTGACTGGAATTGAGCAGTATTCTGAGTTACTAAGAGAGGTTAAAGTTTATCCTCAACCTGCAGCAATTTCCATGTTGATTGAGTCAGTTATTGAAATTTATGAATTAAGGATATTGGATTTATCAGGTAAACAAGTTCTGATAAATACTTCCAGTTTTACCACAAAGGAAATCTACGTTGAAAACCTGGAAAACGGTATTTACATTTTAGAATTGAAAGCAGGTGATACGGTATCTAGACGCAAGATCGAAATATTGAGATAAAGTATTTAAATATTGAAACTTAGAAAATCTCCTTGATTAATTTTAAGGAGGTTTTTTTTGCAATAAATGCAAAGTGGATTATGAATTAATAGTCATTAGACCTTCTGGCAATTTATGCTATTTCCAAAATTACGGGACAGTGGTCAGAACCTTCCATTTCCGTCCAAATATCTGCTTGTTTTACAGAAGACATTATAGATTTGCTGACTAAAAAATAGTCTAATCGCCAGCCAACATTTTTAGAACGGGCTCCGCCACGCATACTCCACCACGAATATTTGATTTCGTTAGGATTTAATTCTCGAAACGAATCCAAAAACCCAGCATTAGTGAAGTTATCCATTCCGTCAATTTCACGCTGCGTGTATCCTGCCGACTTGTTATAATTGGCCTTTGGACGAGCCAAGTCAATGTCTTTATGACAGACATTAAAATCTCCACAAATTATTATTGGTTTTGTTTTTTCCAATTCTTTTAAATGAGCAAGCAATGCTTTATCCCATTCCACTCTTTCATCTAATCGACTCAAATCTCCCTTAGAATTTGGAACATAAGTGGTTGCTAAATAATAGTTTTTAAACTCTGCAATTATCAACCGTCCTTCCTTATCGTGTAGTTCTATATTAAGTCCATATTCGACCGATAGAGGTTTTTCTTTGCTTAAAATGGCAGTTCCTGAGTAGCCTTTTTTTATGGCGGAATTGACTAATATATTATAGCCTGCTAATTCAGCTAAGGCCTCAATTACTTGATCGTCTTGCGCTTTGGTTTCTTGAAGACAAATTACATCTGCGCCCATATTATTCACTTTATTGATAAAGCCTTTTTTTACTCCTGCTCTAATGCCATTTACATTCCAAGAAACTAATCTATCCATATCTAATTTTAAAATACTCATTATAATTATTAACACGAAAGTCAATATTCTAATGAAAATAAATCTACTATTTCACAAAGTAAAGTTTAATAATAACGTAGAAAGAAAAAATCTAAAAAATATCTACCACTCTTTCAATAAACCAAAAAGCAGCCAATCCGCCTATAGGATACGATAATTTCTTGGAAATAAGAGAGATTGATTTGTGCCTAAAAAATAAATATAAAGAGCTTAAAATGACAGTCACGAAAACCAATTGACCGATTTCAACTCCCACATTAAAAGCCAATAGTGCCAGAGTAATATTATTTCCGGGAACGCCCAATTCGGACAAAACACTTGCGAAGCCAAAACCATGAAGAAGACCAAATAAAAATGCCATTTGAATGTAGTTTTTGGTGATTTGTTTGTCTTTGGTTTTGATCATTTCTACTGCCAAAAGAACAACACTAAATGCAATAAGAGCCTCTATCACAGCAATTGGAAGTTCAATTAAACTAAAAGTGGAGGCAGTAAGTGTAATGCTATGAGCAACTGTAAAAGCTGAAATAGCCCAAATCAGTTTTTTTCTTTTTATTAAAAATAAAAGAGCCAAAACAAAAAGCAAATGATCGAATCCAATAAGAATATGTTCAATACCTAAAAAGGTGAAACTTGAAAAAGTACTCATAGAATCATTGGATCCAAAAGGGGGAATCCACTCCGTAACATCCGGCTTTAAGACATCGGTTTGAGTGCCAAAAGAAGAAATTACGGAAATTATTAATGGAGATTGATGTTCTCCTGATCTAATTATTTTTATTGGTAAAATCTCATCCGATATTCTAAAAACATACTGATAATCATAAGTTTTTTCTTTTTCGTTGAGATTAGAACTTGATGATATTTCGCTCCAGTTATCGGGAAAATTAATTTGAATATCGGAATTGTTTGTATTTAAAGGAGTTTTAAAAAAGCAATGAATTATTTCATTTTCTTTTCTTAACTCCAAGGATGAACTAATAGTTTCATGACAAATTCCAATAAATGGAATCAGTAGAAAAAAAGTAAAAACAAATTGAAATATTTTATTTTGAATAACCTTCATTATTACTCTGTTGTATTCATTTTAATATCTGCCTTTCCTCTTAAGTCTTTAAGGAAATTGGTATAAAACAACTTTCCTTCGGATTGTTTCCAAGTATTAAATATTTCTTTCTTGCTATTTTTTAAATTCATTTCAATTGTTTTCTTAGAATAATCGAGGATGACGTGAAACCCCAAATCGGATTTGATTATACCTCTCCAACCATTTTCTTGTTTCGCAAGGGAATCGATGAACAAAACTCCAAATTGTTGTGAAATTTCGAATTCTCCGACTTTCGATATTTGGGTTGGAATATCCAACGAATCCATATTTTCTATTGTATTTCCTTCCTTCACCAAAAAGAGAGCTTGTTGCGCGGCCAATAGATCATTGCCAAAGAAGTATTGGTCAAAATAAAATACTATTTGTTCAGATAGTAGCGATTTTTTTTTGCTGAAATATTCTTTTAAGATACTGTCTCCTGGGTCTCCAATTGGTGCTTGTGCCAAAATAATGTTTTGGGCTGCTTCTATAATTTGTTCTCTAATCTTACTGTCGGATTGTGTTAGGTTTAAAGATAAGCCATACTCATAAATTAATTCTTGATTTATTTTTTGTTCAACCAATTTGTTTAAAATATCGAGATCTAAATTTCCGCCATTGCTAGCCATTTTCGTATAAGAATCCATTTCTTTTTTTGATATAATAATGGTAGAGTCGGAATTATCATCCTTGTTAAACCAATAGTTTAAACCAAACAGTAGAATCCCAATGGCTAAAAATTGGAGTAGGGGAGTATTGAATGTTTTTTTTTCTGTGCCCATATTTTTCAAAAGTAGAATAATGAAGTTGTTTGGATACATTTGTTTGTTACGATTTACCTTTGCAGAAATGCATAAAATGGAAAACGATACTATTGTTGCCTTAGCGACTCCACAGGGAATTGGAGCTATTGGCGTTATTCGACTTTCAGGGCCAGATTCTATTTCAATAATATCTTCCGTTTTTTCTAAGAACTTAATAAATCAATCATCCCATACCGCATATTTTGGAAGAATTAAAGATAAGGAGCGTATAATTGATGAGGTATTGGTAACTCTATTTAAAGAAGGGAAGAGTTATACAGGAGAAGAAGTAGTGGAGGTTTCTTGCCATGGTTCACAGTATATCTTACAAGACGTAATTCGTTTGTTTACCGAAAAGGGTGCTATTTTAGCTAAACCCGGGGAATTTACACTTCGTGCTTTTTTAAATGGAAAACTAGATTTGAGCCAAGCAGAAGCAGTTGCCGATTTAATTGCTTCTAATTCAGAAGCCGCACATAAAGTTGCCATGCACCAGATGCGTGGTGGGTTTTCTAATCAAATAAAAAAACTAAGAGAAGATCTTATTCATTTCGCTTCTTTGGTAGAGTTGGAACTTGATTTTAGTGAAGAAGATGTAGAATTTGCCAATCGAGATGACCTTAAAGATCTGATTTTTAAAATTCATAAAGTAATAACAGCATTAGTTGAATCTTTTAAAAGTGGAAACGTAATTAAAAACGGAGTTCCCGTAGTAATTGCTGGAAAACCAAATGCCGGAAAATCTACTTTGCTAAATGCCTTGCTCAATGAAGAACGGGCATTGGTTACTGAAATAGAGGGGACTACGCGCGATACCATTGAAGATGAAGTAGTTTTGGAAGGTGTTGTCTTTAGATTTATTGATACTGCAGGAATTAGGGAAACCGAAGATTTGGTTGAATCTCTTGGAGTAAAAAAGACCTTGGAGAAAATGAAGGAAGCAGCAATTGTCTGCTACCTTTTTGATGCTGAAAAAATTGATTTAGAAGAACTCGAAACGATTGTATCTGGATTAAAAGCGGATGTAGAAAAATCGGGTTCTGAATTATTGATTGTTGCTAATAAATCTGATTTATTAGACGATTCTAAAAAACTAATTTTAGAAGAAAAATACAAACCATTATTTTTATCTGCAAAAGAAAAAACCAATATCCAAGAATTAGAAAATCGTTTGCTCACCCTGGTCAATTTGGGTAAAGTAGGCGAGCAAGATATTATAGTAACCAATAGCAGACATCACCAAGAACTTACATTAGCAAACGAAGCACTAATGAGAGCATACGCAGGTTTGGACAATGGCCTTACTGGCGATTTATTGGCCGCCGATATTCGACAAAGTTTGTATCATTTGGGGGTAATAACGGGAACCGTTACTACAGAAGATTTGTTAGATAATATCTTCAGTAAATTTTGTATAGGGAAATAAATTTTGTTGATTGTCTTTTTTAGGCAGAACCTTACAATTCAGAAATCACTTCAAAGCCTTTGTAGCTTCCTGTAATGGAAACGCCTATAATGACTTTAGCAATTTTTTGAGTCTTTATTTTTAGGGCAATTTCATTAATTGTAGCTCCGCTGCCAATGGCGTCATCTAGAATCAATATTTTGTTATACTTTTTTTGTTCAGGTACAATGAAAGTGTTGCGCGCATTAGCCACCCTTTCAAATATTTTAGAAAGTGCTTTTTGCGGAATAACAATTTCATTACTAATCTTTTTTACGCTTATTTTGGGAATACTCAGGTTTAACTCTTTTTCAATAAAGTGCATAATTTGAATTTTTCTTTTAATCGTTGGTGGGACATAAACTACGGCTTCTATATTATGATTAACAATGAAGTTTTGTAAGCGGTTCTTAATTTCGGTGACAATTATTTTCATTAGGTTTTTATTTTGCCCTTGCTTAGAATAATGCATTAAACAACCCAAGTGTGTTTTTCCAAATCGTTCTATAGCATAAAAATCTAAAAAATATAATTCATCTACACCCAGTACTCCAATTCCTTTGGTGTTTTGAAGTTTAGGAAAACCATCAATTAAATTATCGTGGTTGTAATAAGCAAGGTATTTTTCTCGGGTTTTAATAAATTCTTCGACCGTTTTTCTTAGGGGTAATTGCTGATTACTGCACCAATATGTCATAGCATTTAACCCTTCCAGCTTGTTTCCTAAGGCATCGACGATTAACAAATGTTGTTGTAAAAATTGCTCTTGATTATAAGGGATTAATTCGTTATCAATTTTTTCTAATTGAGGGGCTATATTGTAGAATACATGAGGAGATGTACCCATTTTTATCAAAGATTTTCTATCTATTTGTTCTTTAACTATTGTATGAACATACTGCCTAGATATTTTCAGTTTGGTAGCTAAAACATCTATTGAAGTAGCTCCATTTTTAAGAAGGTATTTAATGAGTATGTCCGACGTTTTCATAGTTCAAATATACATAGTTTACAGTAAATAGTTTACTGTAAACAAATAATGCGATTTATATCCTAATTTATTGAGTTTTTCGGTGTTTTTTTATTTGTAAATACTGGTTATTTTTTCAAGATGATTGCGAAGGCAGATTGGTTTTAAGAGTTGAAGATTATCCTTACAGCAGTGCGAGTGATTATGCAAATGGAAAAGGATTGTTAGACGTAATAATCGCGAAATAATTTTGGAGGTATGCCTAATTTAAGATTTTATAAATCAATTCTTTTAAAACTTCCCCATCCTTAATTGATGAAGCACCTATTCCTTTCCATTGATTGTCTGCTTCTCTAATGTAACGAATAATGTGAGCGCATTTTGCTGGAGGGTAAAACCTAGCACCATTTATATATTGATCCACATAAAATGGATTTAAACCTAATTGGCTTGCAATGTTTCTGGGGTTTTTGTCTTTTAAATAATGAATACTTAGAATTTTACCGAAGTAATTAAATAGGGTTCCTATGGTAAGAGGAATAGGATGTTGTTTGGCATTATCAGCAAAATACTGGGCAATCTTGTAGGCTTTTAGGTTGTTTTTTGTTCCCAATGCATTAATTAGTTCAAACGTATTGTAGTCCTTGCTTATTCCTATATTTTCTTCAATGTCTTTTGTGTTTATTTCCGTGTCAGGCTTTAAAACCAAAGTTAGTTTCTCTAACTCATTCGAAATTTTTGAAAGGTCATTGCCCAAATATTCAGTAAGTAAAAAAGAAGCCTTTTGTGTAATTTTAAAATCACGTCTTCTTAAAAATTCACTTACCCAATTAGATACTTTATTCTCAGACAATTCTTTAGATAAAAAGAAAATTCCTTTGCTTTTTATTAAACTTAATAGCTTTTGGTCTGTCGTAGTTTTGTATTTATAACAAACTACAAAAATTGTAGTCTCCATTGGGTTTTGAAGGTATTCTATTAATTGTTCTTTGAGGTCTTTTATTACTTGTGCCTCTTTAATAATAACGACCTGTTTTTCAGACATCATGGGATAGCGCTTTAAAGCATCGGTTACCTTATTCCAATCGTCCTTCTTTTCTACATCCTTGCCATAAATAATAGTTTGATTAAATGATTTTTCCTCTTCACTTAGTGCGTTTTTTTCAATGTAGTTTGTAATTACATCAATAAAATAAGTTTCAGGTCCACTTAAAAAATAAATGGGTTTGAAATCTTTGTCTCTTACATTTTTTAATACTCTTTGGAATTCTTTTATTGGCATTTAGGCAAACTTTAGATGTTTTACAGTTTTGCCATTTTCTTTTAATTGATTCAAAGATTCAATTCCTATTTTTATGTGCAATGCGCCAAAGTTTTTACTCACTTTTTCATCTGTACTCTGTGTTTTAACTCCTTCGGGAACCATTGGTTGATCCGAAACTAATAATAAAGCTCCACAAGGTATTTCATTTGAAAAACCAACAATAAAAACAGTTGCAGTTTCCATGTCTATTCCCATACATCTGGTAGTCCTTAGATAGTCCTTAAATTTCTCATCAAACTCCCAAACTCTTCGGTTGGTTGTAAAAACAGTTCCAGTATAATAATCCAATTCATTATCTCTTATGGTTGAAGAAACTGCTTTTTGAAGACTAAAAGCTGGTAAAGCGGGTACTTCAGGAGGTAAATAATCGTTTGAAGTTCCTTCACCTCTAATGGCCGCAATGGGAAGAATAAAATCGCCCAATCTATTTTTCTTTTTTATTCCACCGCACTTTCCTAAAAATAGAACTGCCTTTGGTGAAATACAGCTCAATAAATCCATAATAGTAGCAGCATTTGCGCTACCCATACCAAAGTTTATCATAGTAATATCTCCTGCAGTAGCTATAGGCATAGCTGCAGATGGATCAATGATTTTTGTTCCGGTGACTTCACAAAAGTCCTTTAAGTATTTTTTAAAATTTGTGAGTAATATATATTCTCCAAATTGAGCTAAAGTAGCTCCCGTATAGCGTGGTAACCAGTTTTCTGTAATTTCTTCTTTTGTTTTCATAATACTTTACAATAATAAAGTGAATGTAACAATAAAACACGAATATTGAAAGATTGAAGAACTAAATTAAGGTTTTAATTTTTTCGAGATTCCGCTACATTTGCTTCATGGAAAATCTCAATCTTCCTAATTATGAATTCAAAATAAAAGCAAAAGACGAAAAGCTTTATATTTTAGATTCTATCCGTAAAAAATATTTGGTACTTACCCCAGAAGAATGGGTGCGGCAAAATTTTATTGAGTTTTTAAACTTAGAAAAAGGTTACCCAAAGTCATTGATGAAGCAAGAGCTTGGGATGAAGTATAATCACATGGATAAAAGAAGTGATATTGTATGTCACGATTCAAGTGGACTGCCTTTAGTTTTGGTCGAATGTAAAAGAACGACTGTAAAGATCACTCAAAAAACTTTTGATCAAATAGCAAGATATAACATGGTTTTAAAAGTTCAACACTTGGCGGTTACTAATGGTTTAGAGCATTATTTCTGTAAAATAGATCACCAAAACAAAAGGTATACTTTTTTAAAAGAAGTTCCTAGTTACAACGAGCTGACAAAACCGTAATTTAAAGAACTAAATTTTCATCAATGTCTTTAAATGTAGGAATATTATTGCAACTTTTAAATCTCTAGCATTATCCCAACTCTTTCCTTAAATATTCACCAGTATAGGATTTTTCACTTTTAAGAAGTTGATTTACCGTTCCTTTAAAAACCAATTTACCGCCTTTGTCGCCACCTTCTGGGCCTAAGTCAATTACATGATCTGCTACTTTTATAATATCCATGTTGTGCTCTATTACAAGAACGGTATTGCCATGGTTTACCAATTTGTAAAGTACTTCTAACAAAACTCTAATATCTTCGAAATGAAGCCCTGTAGTAGGTTCATCCAATATGTAAAATGTATTTCCAGTATCACGTTTCGATAATTCAGCAGCAAGTTTTACTCGTTGAGCTTCGCCACCAGAAAGAGTGACACTACTTTGTCCTAAGGTGATATAACTCAATCCAACATCTTTCAAAGTCTTTATTTTTTGAAGAATTGCAGGAACGTTTTCAAAGAATTCAACGGCATCTTCAATGGTCATATTGAGAACATCGGAAATAGACTTTCCTTTGAATCTAACCTCTAAAGTTTCTCGGTTGTATCGTTTGCCATCACATTCTTCACAATGCACATAAACATCCGGTAAGAAGTTCATTTCAATAGTTTTAACTCCTGCTCCTTTGCATGTTTCGCATCGCCCACCTTTTACATTAAATGAAAACCTACCTGGTTTGTAACCTCTTATTTGAGCTTCTGGTAATTTAGAATATAAGGTTCTAATATCGCTAAAAACGCCACTATAGGTTGCTGGATTAGATCGGGGTGTGCGTCCTATGGCTCTTTGATCTATTTCTATTACTTTATCTAAATGTTGTAAACCTTTTATGGATTTATATTCCATAGGTTTTTTTACACCTCTAAAAAAATGATGGTTTAAAATAGGGTAGAGGGTTGAGTTTATTAAAGTTGATTTTCCTGAACCAGAAACACCGGTAACTACAATAAATTTACCTAAAGGAAAATCTACAGTTACGTGTTTTAAATTATTGCCATTTGCTCCAGAGAGCGTCAACTTTTTGCCATTTCCCTTTCGGGTTTTTTTTGGAACTTTAATTTCTTTTCGTCCACTCAAGTAGTCGGCAGTTACTGTAGGAGAATTTAGTATGTCGGTTGGAGTTCCTTTAGCCACAATTTCACCACCATGTATACCAGCTCCTGGGCCAATATCAATGACATAATCTGCATTTAGGATCATGTCTTTGTCATGTTCCACAACCATTACTGAGTTACCAACATCACGTAAATTTTTTAATGCTTTTATTAGCCTATCGTTGTCTCTTTGATGTAAACCAATACTAGGTTCGTCTAAAATATAAAGTACCCCAACAAGCTGAGAACCAATTTGTGTGGCAAGTCTAATTCTTTGAGCTTCACCGCCACTTAGGGTTTTCGCAGATCGATTTAGAGTTAAATAATCTAGTCCTACATTCAGAAGAAAATCTATTCGAGTTTTTATTTCTTTAAGAACATCATGTGCAATTTGCTTTTGCTTGTCGTTTAATTTGTCTTCAATTTTATCGAACCAATCTTTGAGCTCAATAATATTTAAAGAAGCTATTTCACCAATATTTTTATCATCCAACTTAAAATATAGAGCTTCTTTTTTAAGTCGCGAACCTTCACATTCAGGACATACTACTTTATTCATAAATCCACTAGCCCACCTTTGGTAGCCAGCACCAAAATCATCGCCAATGGAGTTGGTAATAAAATTGACTACCCCTTCAAATTTGCTGGTATAGGAATTTGTAACTCCAGCTAGCTCACTTTTAATAATTAGATCTTCACTTGACCCATAAAGTATTTCATTAATTGCTTCTTGCGAAATCTTATTAATGGCGTCGGTAATTTTAAAATTGTGTTTTGTTCCAATGGCCTCTACTTGTTTAAAAATCCAAGTGCTCTTATATTTCCCTAGCGGTGCAATCCCGCCTTGTTTTATACTAATAGTATCGTCCGGAATTATTTTTTTTAAATCGATTTCAGAAACTTCTCCTAAACCGTTGCAATTTGGGCAAGCTCCTTTGGGTGAGTTAAAACTGAATAGGTTTGGAGCGGGTAAGTCGTAAGCAATACCAGTTGTAGGACACATTAAATTTCTACTTAGGTATCGATTTTCTCCTGTTTCATGGTCCACTATCATTACCACATTCTTGCCCATCCTCATGGCCAATTTTAAAGATTCGGCTATACGTAGTCGAGATGCTTCATCTACTTTTAGTCGATCTACAACTACCTCAATATCATGTGTTTTATATCTGTCGAGTTGCATTTTAGGTTCAATTTCTAAAATCTTTCCATCTATTCGAACCCTTAAAAATCCTTTTTTTCGAACGCTTTGAAACAGTTCCCGATAATGTCCTTTTCGTCCTCTGACAACAGGAGCTAAAAGCAGAATTTTCTTATTTACAAATTGCTCAAATATGAGTTTCATGATTTCTTGATCCGAATATTGGATCATTTTTTCGCCAGTATTGTATGAGTATGCATTGGAAGCGCGAGCATACAATAATCGAATAAAATCGTAAATTTCAGTAATGGTACCAACAGTTGATCTGGGGCTTTTATTTACGGTTTTTTGTTCAATGGAAATTACTGGACTCAACCCATTAATCTTATCTACATCGGGCCTTTGTAACGTTCCAATAAACTGTCGTGCGTAACTCGCAAAGCTTTCGATGTATCGACGTTGACCTTCAGCGTAAATTGTATCAAAAGCAAGTGAGGATTTTCCGCTGCCGCTAAATCCGGTAATTACCACTAATTTATTTCGAGGTATTTTTACCGATATATCCTTGAGATTATGCTCTCGGGCACCATAGACTTCTAAAAACTCTTCCAATTTTATTTGGTTTTTAGAGAATCAGTTGAGGAAATGGTATCCATTTGAAAATTGGGCGTTTCAAGTATTAATTTTTGTCGATATTCTTCATGAGGAACTTTTATGCTAAAACTTTTCCCTGATGCATTTTTAAGATAAGACTGTCGAAGCCAAGGATTGAAATATTTAAGAACTTTGTAGTTTATTCCCAGTTGTTGAGAGTACAAAGTAAAATTAGCAACAGAAGAATCTAGAGTTATTTCTTGAGTTGGGATAGTAGGGTAGAGATCTTTAGTTCTATAGTTAAAACCAAAATCTTTGGGATTTGTAAGAATGTATTTTAAGGCCACAATTCGAAATAAATAACGTGATGTTTCACTGTTTAGAAGCAAATCATAATAGCTCGTTACTCGCTGTTTGTCCAGTTGCCGACTCATTCCATTCATGCCCATATTATAGCTCGCTCCGGCCAAAGTCCAAGACCCAAACTTTTCTTTAGCTTCTTTTAGGTAAGAACACGCTACTCTAGTCGATTTTTCGATGTGGTATCTTTCATCAATTTGATTATCAACTTGCAAGCCATATTCTTTACCAGTTGCTTTCATTATTTGCCAAAAACCTGTAGCGCCTGCGGGTGAAACAATTTGGGTAAGCCCACTTTCGATAACGGCTAAATACTTAAAATCGTTTGGAACTCCTTGTTCTTTAAGAATGGGTTCAATTATTGGAAACCAGCGATTAACACGCTTCATTAATAGAAAACCATTGCTTTGCCAGTAAGTATTAACTAATAATTCTCGATCTAATTTTTCAGCAACGTCTATTAGTTGAATCGGAACTTTTTCATTGGCAAAATCAATGTCAGTAGGCAAATTCAAAGTGTAAATTTTATAGTTGTCGTTGAACATTCGTTGGTGGGAAAGGTCTTCTTTTTCTTCATAAGTAGAAAAAGAAAAAAGGTAAAAAACAAGTGTTATTAAAGAGACTCCTGAAAGGAAAAAGGAAATGCGAATTGTTGTTTTATTTTTCTCCATTGCGCTCTTTAAATTTCTTTTTTGTTTTAGGCAGTTGTGTTACGGCAAATAAAATTCCAAAAACGATTACAAAGTAAGACAAGAAAAGTGCAGCAAGGAGGTAACTCCACTTATGAAATTTATTAACAATAAGGTATATAAGAATAAAAGAAATAAAACTTATAAGGATATAAACACGAGCCACATTTCGGTCATTTAAGCCCAAATAACTTAAATGATGTGTGGTGTGATCTTTTCCGCCTACGAACGGACTTTGACCTCTCCGGAGTCTATTTATGATTACCGTAAGTGTATCACTAATAGGAACAATGAAGGCTAAAATAGTAATGGTAAATTGTTTGGTTGTAGCTTCTTCGGCTGCTATTCCTTTATTATTCCAAAAGAATATTATTCCTATGGCGGCTAAAAACATCCCCAAAAACTGACTTCCTGTATCTCCCATAAACATTTTGGCAGGGTGCCAATTGTAGAATAGGAAACCGATTAATCCACCAGTAACACCCAATAGAGTGGTCAAATAAAAATGGTTGAATTCAGGACTGACCCAGACGCATGTTATTGCACAGAATATAATAAAAACAGAAACTAAAGTTGTAATTCCATCCATATTATCCAGCATGTTTATACTATTCATTACTGCTACCACCCAAAGTATGGTAATGATATAATTGAATAACTGTAAATCAAAAATGGAAATGTAAGTTCCCGTAAGTATAAGCACACATCCACAAGAAACTTGAACCAAAAATTTTAAAAGTGGATTGGTATTATAGGCATCGTCTGAAAGTCCCATAAGGAATGCCATACCAGAAGAGACTAATACGCCAATATGCTGTAGATTAAGTAGGTCTAAACCTCTGCTAAAGAAAATAGTATATATCGAATAAGTTACCAAAAAGAGTATATAAAATGAAATTCCTCCAAGAGAAGGTTTAGATACAGGAGACCATCGAACTGTTCCTTCATTTACATTTCGGCGACCAAGGTTTTTTGAGAATTTCAAAAAGATAGTATTCAGCAATAAGGATAATAAAACCGAAAATATGAAAAGGGCAACATATTTATAAATATCAAATTGAGTCATTCTTAA
>TARA_B110000046_G_scaffold168264_1_pt1 | contig 16378 bp, 14 predicted proteins | sample TARA_B110000046 | Tara Oceans TARA_B110000046 (sample SAMEA4397157) | marine metagenome | biome: Polar Biome; feature: [DCM] deep chlorophyll maximum layer (ENVO:01000326); material: water (ENVO:00002006), including particulate matter (ENVO:01000060) such as... | depth 40 m
CCCTTCTAAGGAGGCGGTCGAAGGTTCGAATCCTTCAGGGCTCACATAAGCCGCACTACTGATAGTGCGGCTTTTTGTTGCTTTAAACTTTTATTTAGTTTGTTTTATTTATCTAAATTTATCTAAATTTATGTATATTTATACATATTTAACTAAAAACACGTGATATTTACGTGATATTAAAATGAAAGGAATTATACGTTTAGATGTTCGGGAGAATTACAAAAAGAAATCTGGGTTTCCTGTGGTGGTGTTTTTGTATCATAAAAGTAAACAAAAAAGAATCACTTTGCCATATTGCTTTGCGTTAAAAGATTGGAATTTAGCCTTACATCTGCCAAATAAAGATGCTGAAAAAAGATTGGAAATTCAAAAATTGAAGCTAAAACTGGAAAGCCTAATTTTAGATGCTGCAATGTATCCTGTTTCTTTAGATGTTTTAAAAAATAATTTGTTTGGTAAAATTGAAAATTTTAATGATGTTTCTTTTTATGATTTTTATGATGAATTTTTAAATGAGCTGAAGCAAAAACAAAAATTTGCTTCTTTTAATATTTACACAACTGCCAAAGATCGGTTAAAAGAGTATAGATCAGATTTAACATTTGCAGATCTGGATTATAATTTATTTAATGGATTTAAAGATTGGCGCATTAAAAAAGGAAATTCAAAAAACACCATTCACACTTATTTAAGGAAGTTTAGAGCAGTTTATAATGAAGCAGTAAAAAGGGGTTTTGCAACGGATAAAAAGCCATTTTCTGATGTTTTTAAAGGCATTACTGTAAAGAGTAACAGAACGAAAAAAAAGAACATCACAAAATTAGATATTATTAACCTTGAAACTGCTGAAAACTTAACTTTTGCAGAGCAGCGAAGTGTTGATTTATTTCTTTTGTTGTTTTATTTTGGCGGCCAAGATTTAAAAGATGTGTATTATTTGCAGCAAAAAAACATAAATAACAACAGGGTTTATTTTACCAGAGGAAAATTAGACGGTGGCGGTTATCAGTTTGATTTGAAAATCGTAGACAAAGCACAAAAAATTATTGATAAACACCAGGTAAAGGGAAAGTATGTTTTTGGCTGGCGTAAAGATTTTGAAGGATATAAAACTTTTAGAGATAATTTTAGGCGTAGTTTATTGAAGGTTCAAAAAAAATTAAAAATAAAGGTGTTGCCATTGGATGGAAATATTGGTATTAAGGTTGCCAGGCATACTTTTGCGACTTTCGGGAAAAATTTATTTATTGATACGGATTGTTTGCGTGAATTAATGGGCCATGAAAGGGATGATGTAGATACTATTTACAAGGATAAATATCCAGAAGCTGTTCGTGATGAAGCGCATTTAAAGATCATTGATTCACCAATTGCTGGTTTTATTGCTGATAGTGAATTTAGAAATAAAAATTGAATCTAATTTTTGTAAAACATTGTTGTATTTTTTCTTATTATTTATTTTACCTTTTTTTAGAACGCTATTTTGTAGAAGATAGTTTTGTTTTTGTTCTGCTCCAGATACTTTTAAAATAGGGCCATCAAAAATTATGGATGTTGCTGTAACTCTTATTCTATTCTCTTTTAAATCGATATTTAAATAGCTATCAAAAGGCCAAGCTGCAAAATAAGGTGAAAACTTTACTAGGTTTTTTTTTGTCTTTTTAGATCTGCCAGAAATGGTTTTCTTTTCGTGTTTAAGTGATGAAGAAAATTCAGCTGTTTTTAGTTGATTAATGATTTTTTGCAATTCATTATTTTTATATTTAAATACCTTCTGCCAAATTAAATCACCATTATTTACTTTAAAATTATATAAGCTATCAACATATTTCTGGCTAAAACTTACTGTGGAGATAATTAGGAATAAAGCAATAAATTTATTTTTCATGTTAAAAATTTATTTAAAAGTTTATTTTTTGTTAAAATTTATATTTTTAATATTTTGTTTAATATGTATATATATATATGCAAATATATAAACATTTTTTCTATTTTGGTGTTTTAAAAAAAGGCTGAAAATATGGGTTTTAAATTATTAGAGGAGTATTTATATTTTGAAAAGAACAAAGAAAATTATACAGAAATAGAAAATGAAGAAATTATAAAAAATTTTAAAAACCAATTAAAAAATAAATCTTTTAAACTTATGATAGTTTAGGGTTTTTTTCTTTTTGCAGTTCCATTATTTTAAAAGTAATATTTAACAAGGCTTCAGAAATTACATCTGTTTTTTCTGCATGCTCTAAATTTTGTTGATGAATGATGTTTAATTTATCATCAATTTTTAAATCTTTAAACTCTTTTTTAAATTCAGATCGATCTGTTTTGATGTATTTATCTTTTAATTCATAACTACTTTTTGTTCCAGCTGCAGCTTTTTCCAAATAGTCTAAAATAATTTTTAGTGTTTTCTCTTTTGTTTTTATTTCAGAATTTGTTAAAACATTTCTAACTGTATTGATAGAAATTGACGTGTTTTTGCTGATTTCGTATGCTGTTATATGGTTTTTTTCTGCTAATTCTCTAATTATTTCAATTAAATTCATTTTGTAAGTGTTTTATTGTCAGTTTGTTGCGTTTTATTTTTAAAATAAATGCCATAAAGTGATATAAAATGACATATATTTGTATTCAAGTTAATAGAACAAGACAAATGTAATCAATAATCAAGTTCATTTAACTATAACGATTACAAATTACTACTTATATGTTAGAAAATTTAATTGGAAGTGAAGCTTTAAGAAATAGTTTGCCTTATGGTGCAATAAAAAAAATGGCTGTTGCTTTTGGTAATGCTGATACCTGGATTAGTAAGGTTGTAGCAGGTCGGCAAAATGGTAAAGTTGCGATTTTAGAATGTGCGGTTAGGATTTCTAAACTTCAGGTAAAAAATAATATAGAATTACACGAAATTTTAAAAGATTATGGAACTATTAACGAAACAAGAAACTAGGATTTCAAGTTTAATTGCTTGTGAATTTGCGGAAAAAGAAATAGCAAAGAAATTGTTTATTTCTTATGATACCGTTCACACGCATACCAGAAACATACGTAAAAAATTAGGTGCAAAAAATAATGTTGGCATTGCTGTAAGATGGCTGTTGTCTTTAGATAATCCGAAAGCCTTTTTTCCTGCAGCTTTATTTTTATCGCTGCATTTGGGAACAATATTTTACACAGCATCAGAAGATTTTAGAAGGCCTAATGCGAGAAGAATTGCAAGGGTTGGTTTTAAATTGAAGGCAAATGTGTTATAATAAACGGTATGGGATCTTTTAGAAAAGACATTTGGGATGTCCTATCTGAATATAGTGATGGAATGTCGGACGAAGTTCTTCAGTTAGTTAATTAAACATGTTATTCACAATAAAAAATCAATTAAAATGAAAAATTATTTTTACGTATTCGCTCTCTTTGTTTTCAGTTTTGTTTATGCTCAGGAAGATACCGAACCAGAACTTTGGATTACATATGAATACACTCCAAAGACAGGAATGAATCAAAAATTTGAAGACGCTATTGCAGAGAAAACAAGACTTTTCAATAACGCTGAAAACTCAGCGTATACTGCTGTGTTAATGACTGGTTCTGAGGCTGAAAACGGTCGGTATGAGCGTATCATGCCGCGTCGAACAAATGACTGGTATAGTAACTCTTTAAGTACAGAAGAGTCAAGTTTTTGGCAAAAAAATGTTGCAAAATATATTCAATCAGGAGAAGGTCCTTATGTTTGGAAAAGAGATAAAAGTTTGTCAATAAATTTTGAAGAGGCTCGTCCTACTAAATATTTTCGCTCTTTTATTCGTGTTCTTAAAAACGGTAACAATGAAGATTTTTGGCGCTATTTAAAACGCTATTCCGAAGTATTGATGAAAGCTCGTCCTGACGTACAACAAGGGGTGTTTATCATGACTTCTGGAGGAAATACCAATACCGTTCGAATACTTACAGCGTTTAATAATCCAAATGAGAGAGAAGGTCAAACAAGCAAAGGTGTCGTAAAAGACATATATGACGAAATGTTCGGTGAAGGAACTTGGGAAGATGATTTTCAAAAATACAACGAACGTTTAGTTGAATGGAAACGTCCTACCTATGACTTTATGATGCGACCAGATTTATCTACAAAACGTTAATACTGTAGTTTTCTGAATCAGGTTTTTTAAAAAAATGAGATTACCCTCCCAAAGTGGAGGGTTTTTTTATTCGATACTTTAGAGACTTTAATAATAAAGTCTCTATTAAATTAACTTTTCCTAAAAAAAAATAAGGCCTCACTATCGTTTATAAGTATAACTATTTTTTCAGATGATTTACATCGCAATTAAATCACCAGCAACATCTTTAGAAGGTAGTTCTGTTTTTCCCATTAAATAGATGTCCACTTGCCTTGCAGCTTCTCTTCCTTCGGAAATAGCCCAAACAATTAGAGATTGTCCACGGCGCATGTCTCCGGCAGTAAATATATTCGGAACATTCGTTTGGTATTTTCCATACGCAGCTTTATAGTTCGAACGAACATCTTTTTCAATGCCTAACTTATCAGCTAGCGTACTTTCTGGGCCTGTAAAACCAAGAGCTAATAAAGCTAAATCACAAGGCCAGGTTTTTTCTGTGCCTACTATTTCAATTAACTGAGGTTTTTCACCGGGAACCATTTTCCATTCAACATTTACTGTTTTTAAGGCTATTAATTTTCCGTTAGAATCTTTTACAAATTCCTTGGTATTAATTAACCAATTACGCTCAGCGCCCTCTTTGTGAGAAGAAGATGTTTTAAGCTGCAATGGCCAAAAAGGCCAAGGAGTCGTTGGTGAGCGATGACCTGGTGGTTTTGGCATAATCTCAAAATTGACCACGGATTTTGCGCCATGTCTGTTCGAAGTACCAATACAATCTGAACCTGTGTCTCCACCGCCAATCACAATTACATCTTTATCAGTAGCCATTATTTGGTCTTTTACTTCTTTACCAAATAATACTTTTGTTTGTTGCTTTAAAAACTTCATTGCTTGCACAACGCCATCAGCATCAATACCAGGTGTTGGTAAACTGCGACTTTCGGTAGACCCTCCGCATAAAACAATACTATCAAAAGCCTTTAGATCTTTAACATCATAATTTACACCTACATTGATATTTGTTTTGAAGATGATGCCTTCCGCTTTTAAAATCGCGATTCTTCTGTCAATAATTCCTTTTTCCATTTTAAAATTAGGAATTCCATAACGTAATAAACCACCAACTTCATCATCTCTCTCAAAAACAGTAACGGTATGACCCGCTCTATTTAATTGTTGTGCTGCCGCTAAACCTGCAGGTCCAGAGCCGATTACTGCAATTGATTTGTCGGTTCTGTTTTTTGGAGGTTGCGGTTTTATCCATCCTTCTTTGAAAGCACGTTCTACAATATTTTTCTCAATATTTTCAATAGATACAGGGTCTTCAATAATACCTAATACGCAAGCTTGTTCACAGGGAGCAGGACATAAACGCCCTGTAAATTCAGGAAAGTTATTTGTTGAATGCAATATCCATGAAGCTTTTTGCCATTCGCCTTGATGCACCATATGGTTGAAATCTGGAATTAGATTTCCCAATGGACAGCCACTGTGACAAAAAGGAATACCACAATCCATGCAACGTGATCCCTGTTTTGTTATTTCTTTCTCAGAAAGAGGAACTGTAAACTCTTTATAGTTTTTTACACGATCTATAACAGAAGTGTATGTTTCATCTTGTCTTTCAAATTCTTTAAATCCTGTTACTTTTCCCATGACATTATGCTATTGTTAATTCTTCAAACATTGGTTCTTCTGTTGCTAAACGTTCTAAAGCACGTTTGTATTCAGTTGGCATCACTTTTACAAAGTTGTTTAAACTTGTATTCCAGTCTGCTAAAAGGGTAGTACCTCTGTTACTATCTGTATATAAAACGTGTTTTTCTATTATGGTTTTTAAGTCTGAAGCATCTTCTTCAGAAATAGCTTCAAATTCGATTGTTTCCGTATTACAAAGACCGTTTACAAACTTATTTTCTGGGTCATATACATAGGCGATTCCACCACTCATTCCTGCAGCAAAGTTTCGCCCCGTTTTCCCTAGGATAATTACTTTACCACCCGTCATATATTCACAACAATGATCTCCGACTCCTTCTACAACTGTGGTTGCTCCAGAATTACGAACAGCAAAACGTTCTCCTGCAATTCCGTTAATATAAGCTTGTCCAGCTACTGCTCCAAACAAACAAACGTTCCCAACAATAACGTTGTTTTCTGCTAGAAAGTCAGCTTTTGCTGGTTTCTTAATGATTAGTTTTGCGCCAGATAAACCTTTTCCTAAATAGTCATTTGTGTTTCCGTCTAAAATAAATGTTAATCCATGAGCGCCAAAAGCAGCAAAACTTTGTCCAGCAGATCCTGTGAAGTTTATGTTTAAAGTGTCTTCAGGCAAACCTAAATGACCATAAATTTTTGAAATTTCATTACTAATTATAGCTCCAACAGTACGATTTATATTCTTTATTGGATAAGCTAAATTCATTTTCTCTTTTCGATATAAAGCTCTGTGTGAGTCTTTTAATATTGTAAAATCTAAAACACCTTCTAAGTTATGATCTTGTTGTTCTGTGTTTTTAACAATCATTTCTTTATAAGCGTTTGGTCTGTGTAAAATGCTAGATAAATCTAAACCTTTCGCCTTGTAATGTTTGATGGCTTTATTTGCATTAATTTTATGTGTTTGACCCACCATTTCATCCAGTGTTCTAAACCCAAGTTGTGCCATAATAGCTCTTAATTCTTCCGCGATATAGAAGAAGAAATTAATGACATGTTCTGGTGTTCCTTTAAAGTTTTTGCGCAACTCTTTATCTTGGGTAGCAATACCTACAGGGCAGGTGTTTAAATGGCATTTACGCATCATAATACAACCAGAAGCAACTAACGGAGCTGTCGCAAAACCGAATTCTTCAGCGCCTAACAAAGCAGCAATCGCAACATCTCTTCCTGTTTTTAACTGACCATCACATTCTACGACAATTCTACTGCGTAAACTATTCATGACTAAGGTTTGCTGTGCTTCTGCTAAACCAAGTTCCCATGGCAAGCCTGCGTGCTTTAAAGAGGTGAGTGGTGAAGCTCCTGTACCTCCATCATAACCAGAGATTAAAACAACATCTGCTTTTGCTTTTGCTACACCCGCAGCAATTGTACCAACTCCAACTTCAGAAACTAATTTTACATTAATTCGTGCTTCACGATTGGCATTTTTTAAATCGAAAATTAATTGTGCTAAATCTTCAATTGAATAGATATCATGATGTGGAGGAGGGGAAATTAATCCAACAAAAGGTGTTGAGTTTCTTGCAGCTGCAATCCAAGGTAAAACTTTATAGCCTGGTAATTGTCCGCCTTCACCAGGTTTAGCACCCTGTGCCATTTTTATTTGAATCTCTTTTGCATTTGTTAAATAATGAGAAGTTACACCGAATCTACCAGATGCTACTTGTTTGATTGCAGAGTTTCTGCTATCACCATTCATGTCTTTTTGAAAACGTTTTCTATCTTCACCACCTTCACCAGAATTAGATTTTCCTCCAATTCTGTTCATGGCAATTGCTAAATTTTCATGTGCTTCACGAGATATAGATCCATAAGACATGGCACCTGTTTTAAAACGCTTTACAATTTCGGTCCAATCTTCTACTTCTTCTAAAGGAATCGGGTCTAAATTATCAAATTGAAATAAACCACGAATGGTCATTAAACTTTCTGCCTGTTCGTTAATTGCTTTCGCATAGACGTCATAACTCGCTTGATCACTTAACCTTACCGCTTGTTGCAATTTAGAAACCGTTGTTGGGTTAAATAAATGACGTTCACCATTTCTTCTCCAACGATAATCTCCACCAACATTTAATCCTAAATTTTTATTAATTTGGTTGTCTGGATATGCTTGTTTATAGCGTTGGTCAATTTCCTTTTCAATTTCATATAGACCAATACCTTCAATTCTTGAGGCTGTATATGGAAAATACTTTTCTACAAATTGAGAGCTAAACCCAACAATCTCGAAAATTTGAGAACCTCTATAAGAGTGTAATGTAGAGATTCCTATTTTGTTCATTACCTTCAAAAGTCCTTTTCCGATAGCTAAGTTGAAGTTGTCAACCGCCTTTTGTTCATCCATATCAGTAATGAAACCTTCTTTTACTTGCATTCGGATAATTTCGTTGACCATATATGGATTTACGGCACTTGCGCCGTATCCAAATAAAGTGGCAAAATGATGAGGTTCACGTGGTTCTGCAGATTCAATAATAATATCGAAATAAGAGCGCTTGCGTAAACGATTTAATTGATGATTTACAAAAGAGCAGGCCAATAAAGCAGGGATAGGAGCGAGTTCTTGGTTTACACCTCTATCTGAAAGAATAATGATGTTGTTTTTGTTGTCAATTGCTTTTTCTACTTGAGTAACAATGTCATCTAAAGCATCTTCAAGGCCATTTAAGCCTTTTGTTTTTGGGTATAAAATTTGTATAGTCGCTGTTTTAAAGCTTTCTATATCGATAAATCTAATTTTTTCTAAATCAGCATTCGAAATAACAGGATTCTGAATTCTTAATTTTCTACATTGTCTATCTGTAATGCTAAAAATATTTCTATCTTTTCCTAAGTTTAAACTGATATCCGTAACAATCTCTTCACGAATTCCGTCTAAAGGCGGATTTGTAACTTGTGCAAATAATTGTTTAAAGTAGTTTGAAATTAATTGAGGTCTATCGGATAGAACGGCTAGAGGCGTATCAGTTCCCATGGAGACTAAAGCTTCTTTACCAACTTGTGCCATTGGTGTAATTACTTCTTGGATATCTTCAAAAGTATAGTTAAATAAGCGTTGACGCGTTTTTATGTCAATAGTTTCAATAGGGCAAGTTTCACCAGTATAGGGTACATCTTTTAAGTGTAAACGCGTTTTATCTAACCATTCTTGATAGGGCCTTTCAGAAACAATTTTGCTTTTTATTTCTTCATCTTCGATAATTCTACCTTCATTCATGTCTACCAAGAACATTTTTCCTGGCTCTAATCTACCGTGTTCTTTTACGTCTTCTGGCGCAATATCTACAACACCTATTTCTGAAGACATAATTAAGCTTCCGCTTTTTGTAATTGTGTATCTAGAAGGTCGTAAGCCATTTCTGTCTAATAACGCTCCGATATAATCTCCATCTGTAAAAGGTACAGAAGCAGGGCCGTCCCAAGGTTCCATAATACAGCCATTGTATTCGTAAAAAGCTTTACGTTCTTTAGACATGGTTTTATGTTTCTCCCAAGCTTCAGGAATCATCATCATCATAATTTCTGGTAATGAACGTCCTGTATGTGTTAGTAGCTCAACAACCATGTCCATAGAGGCAGAGTCAGATTTTCCAGGTAAAATTATAGGAAATAGTTTGTTTATTTGTGGTCCAAAAACATCGCTTTTCATGATTTCTTCACGAACACGCATTCTACTGACATTGCCACGTAATGTATTTATTTCTCCGTTCTGACACATGTGTCTAAAAGGTTGCGCTAATTCCCAAGTTGGCATTGTGTTTGTAGAAAAGCGCTGGTGAACTAATGCTAAGCGGGTTACTAAATCTATTTCTTGTAAATCCTTATAATAAGGGCCGATATCTTCAGGCATTATAATACCTTTATAGATAATCGTTGTTATTGATAAACTTGGAATATAAAAAAAGCTGCTTTCAGAAATTTTAGATTTTCTGATGGTGTGTTCTGCTATTTTTCTTGCAACGTATAGTTTTGCTTTAAAAGTTGTTTCATCAATTTCATCAGTTTTACCAATAAAAAGTTGTTCTATATTTGGCTCTGAAGCGAGTGCTATTTCTCCTAATTGAGAAGAATCTACAGGGACTTTTCTCCATCCTAAAACAGCAAGTCCTTGGGTCTTTATTTCATTTTCAAAAGTAGTTTTACAAAAATCATATTGATTAGATACTTTTGGGAGGAACACCATTCCAACTGCATATTCTCTTTGATTTGGAATTGGAAAACTGCAAATTCTTTTAAAATAATCATGAGGGATATCTATTAATAAACCAGCACCATCACCTGTTTTTCCATCGGCACTTACACCACCTCTATGCTCTAGTTTTACTAGGATTTCTAGTGCATCATGTATGATCTGATTCGTCTTTTCTCCATTCAAATTACAGATGAAACCAGCGCCACAATTTTCGTGTTCAAACTCTGGTAAATATAAGCCTTGTTTCTTCATGTGATATTCAATTATATATACAAATCTATGTATTTTGTTGAATATAGTTTAGTGTTTAGGCTTGTTTAATGTCATTTTTATGATGAAATTAAAATAGTGCTACCAAAAGTTTATTTATGATAATTAAAAGAGTTTTAATTACCATATTCATAAAAAGAGAAATAATACCTTTAAAATTACTATTTTAAAGGTATTATGTGTTCAAACTGCTGAATTTATTGTTCGTTTAGTCTAAAATCAGGATATGCATCCATACCGTGTTCATGAGTATCTAAACCTTCTAATTCTTCTTTTTCACTAACTCTAATTCCGATTGTTTTCTTAAGGGTGAAGATGATAATAAATGAGCTTACTATACAGAAAGCAGCATAAGATCCAACGCCAATTAATTGACTAATAAATTGGTCTGTTCCTGCGAGGTTTCCGAAAATACCAACTGCTAAAGTTCCCCAAATTCCACAAACTAAGTGAACTGCAATTGCCCCAACGGGATCATCTAATTTTAATTTATCTATTAAACTAACGGCAAAAACAATTATTGCTCCTGCTATAGCGCCAATTAAAATAGCATCTGTAGGTGACATTTGGTCTGCACCAGCTGTAATACCAACCAATCCTCCAAGAATTCCATTTAAAAACATCGTTAAATCTAGGTTCTTGTATATTACTGTTGAGACTAAAGCAGCAATAACACCTCCAGCAGCAGCCGCTAAACAAGTGGTTACTAGTGTTAAAGAGGTGAGTCCTGGGTCAGCAGATAAAACAGATCCGCCATTAAAACCAAACCAACCTAACCAAAGAATTAAAACACCTGCAGTTGCTAGTGGAATGTTATGACCAGGGATAGCTTGTACTTTTCCGTTTTTAAATTTCCCAATACGGGCACCTAATAAATAAACCGCAACTAATGCAGCCCATCCACCAACAGAATGTACTAAGGTAGAGCCTGCAAAATCATAAAAAGGAGTTTCTAAGGTTTGTAAAAATCCACCACCCCATTTCCAAGAACCTGCTATTGGATATATAAATCCTACATAGACTATTGTGAAAATCATGAACGGTAAAATCTTCATTCTTTCGGCAACTGCTCCAGAAACTATTGTTGCAGCTGTTGCAGCAAACATTCCTTGAAATAAGAAATCTGTCCAATAAGTGTAGCCTTCATTATAAGCTAAGTCTAAAGAACCTGCATCTGTAAGCGGAGATGATAGGCCAAAACCAGCGAAACCAAAGATTCCTGCAGATCCTTCTCCAAAACCTGGGTACATTAGATTGAATCCTACAAAACAATAAAGTAGTAATCCGCTCGTGATTATAAATAGGTTTTTAAATAAGATATTGATCGTGTTTTTTTGTCTAGTTAGTCCGATTTCTAAAAATGCAAAACCTAAATGCATAAAGAAAACGAGTGCTGTACAGATCATCATCCATACGTTGTTAATAGTAAGTAATTCCATAATAATTAATGTTGTAATCTTTTAGTTTAAAGTTGTTCCTCCTTTTTCTCCGGTTCTTATTCTGTAAGCTTCTTTAATGTCGCTTACAAATATTTTCCCATCACCAACCTCTCCGGTAGCACTCGCTTTAATAATTGTTTTTACTGTAATTTCTTCAAAATCATCATTTACAACAATAGAAATATGTCTTCTTTGAATGTCGCTAGTGCTATAGCTTACGCCTCTATACACATGTCCTTCTTCTTCATTGCCTATTCCTGTAACATCCCAGTAAGAGAGAAAGTTTACACTTACTTCATGTAGGGCATCTTTTACTGCTCTAAACTTTGATTTTCTTATAATTGCTTCTATTTTTTTCATGATAAAGTTTAATTAATTTCTATTATTTGTTCGTTACTTTTTATCAGATAAGTCATAATTAATTATCCTGAAAAAAATCATACACCCCAGTTATTGGGTTGTATGATTTTATAAATAAGTAATAATTTTTTTCTTAGTTTTCTAATTTTCTTTCTCTTTTTCCTGGATACGCAATAGAACCATGCTCAGAAATATCTAAACCTTCGATTTCTACTTCTTTGCTTACACGCAAACCTATTGTTGCTTTCAGTATTCCTAGAACAATAAAAGATAAAAGGATAGCCCATGCAGCATATGCTACAACTCCGATTGCTTGAGCGCCTAACTGAGCAAAACCACCACCGTTGAATAATCCAATACCAGTATCACCATCTACGCCCCAAAGACCAATTACTAAAGTACCCCAAGCACCGGCAACACCGTGAACAGAAGCAGCTCCAATAGCGTCATCAATTTTTAATTTCTTTTCGATAAATTCAATAGAAAATACAACGATAATTCCTCCAATTAAACCTGCCACTACAGCACCTCCAGCCGTCATGTTTCCACACCCAGCAGTAATGCTAACCAATCCAGCCAAAGTACCATTTAAGGTTTGTGCTAAGTTTGGTTTTCCGTACCAAATCCAAGTTGTAATTAGAGCTCCAAGTCCACCCGCTGCTGCTGCTAGATTTGTAATTAATACAACATTAGATGCGGCAATTGCATCTGCACCGCCCCAAGCTAATTGAGAACCACCATTAAATCCAAACCAACCTAACCAAAGGATAAATACTCCTAAAGTTGCTAATATTTGGTTGTGACCAGGTATTGGTAAAACTTTTCCGTTCACATATTTTCCAATTCTTGGACCTACCATAAAAGCAGCAACTAATGCAGCCCAACCCCCTACAGAGTGGACAATTGAAGAGCCAGCGAAATCAATAAATTCTGCAGGCATTATGGCAAGATCATTTAACCATCCACCGTTCCATTCCCATCCACCAGCAATTGGATAGATGATTGCTGTCATTACGATAGAGAAAATAATATAGGTAGAGTACTTCGTTCTTCCTGCAATAGCACCAGATACGATGGTTGCGGTTGTTGCTGCAAACATTGTCTGAAAGAATAAATCTGCTCCTTCTCCTTGGAATAAACCACTCCAGAAAAACCATCCGTTTGAAGTATCTCCATACATCAAAGAATATCCTACTAACCAGTATGAAAGTGAGCCTACACAAATGTCTAGGATATTTTTCATTGCAATATTTACTGCATTTTTAGATCGTGTCATTCCAGCTTCTACTAATGTAAAACCTGCTTGCATAAAGAAAACTAGGATCCCTGCAATTAGCATCCATAGCATTCCCATATCTCCATTTATTTGCGCAACTTGTGCTGCTAAGTCTGCAGTTGTTGCGGCTGTATCTTGAATTGTTGTTAGAAATAAACTCATATTTATTGGTTTTAAATTCTTTTTTGATAACCTACGAAGTTTTAGCTTCGCAGGTTATCTTCTTTTTTTTCTTTTTCAGTGAATTTATTAGAAAGAGTATACTGCAGCTATTGTTAAGCCTGATGCATTGTCTTTGCCTCCTACAAAGATTACGTCGTCTCCTGAAGTGTCATATCTTAATTCAGTAATTAATTTTAAACTATCTGATAAAGATGTGTTTCCTGATAAAGTAAATGCAGTTACACTTGTATCTTCATCTCCAGAAGATACTGTGAAAAATTCGGGTCTTAATCCTAAAGAAAAAGTGTCAGAAAATGTATTTTGTAAGTATAAAGCGAATCCTTGGTAACCTGCGTCAGCATCATCTGAATTTGCATAAGCTGCGTTGATGCCTACGAAAAAAGAATCTCCTAAATCAAAACCACCTGTATAATCTAAGTATAATACATCTTTGTATCCAAAACCATCTGCACCATATGCAAGGTTCAAGTATTGTCCTTTGTATCCAGCTTGGAAACCTAATTGGTAATCGTCAGAAGTACTATTTGCTCCTTCGATAACGCCATGAGGATTTGTTACTGCAAACATAAGAGACAAATCTTCTGAGGCAGCATAATCTAACTTAAAACCTGTATGTGAAAAAGGTCCTGCATTGAATAAATAAGATACAGAGTAATTAAAATTTCCTGATGGAGATATTACCTCATACCCGTAAAATGTATTAAATTGACCTAAAGTAAATGTTACTTTTTCTGAAGCCTTGTAATAAGCATATAGTTGATTTATTGCACCAGTATAAGCATTTGCTGCATTTGCTCTTGGTCCAAAAGCTAAATCAGCGACAACCCCAGCTTTCCCTTTTTCATAAGAAAAAACAGTGTTCGCCATACCTAAACCAAACCCATTGGCTGCAACATCTGACAAAATTCCAGTAGTTCCAAGATCTGATGTTGATAAATTTGTAGAGTAATAAGTATCTACACTTCCACTTAAAGTAAAAGTTCCTTTTTCCTCTTTTTCTTGCCCAGTCATTACTAAGCTACTTGCTACTAATAAAGTTAAAATAATTTTTTTCATGATAATGTTCTTTTGGTTTTTATTAATTTTTCACTATTTGAACTCGTCAAATGTATATGTTTAATTTAAATTAACAAGGGGGTGTATTTTAAAAAACACTACTTTTAATACATATACCGTCAAAAAAAGGGGGTATAAATTGAGATAAGTTTATTTTTAGGTTTTTAAAGGGTGTTAATTATCATGTTTATGAAAAAGTAATATATTTTTTTAGGATATTCATAAAAATGCACTTTTTGTAAAAAAAAATGTAATTATTGTACATTTGCACCTATGAAATATTCATTTTCTTATCTAATTTGCTTAGAGTTTCTTGGTTTTCGCTTTTCTGGTTGGCAAAAACAAACCAATGCGAAGAGTTTGCATGAAATGGTAGATAAAACGTTGTCTTTCGTTTTTGAGGATATAAGTTTTAAAACGATTGGTGTTGGTAGAACGGATGCTAAAGTTTCGGCAAGTACTTATTATGTTCAGTTATTTGTGGGTGCTTTAATTGATGAGACTTCTTTTATGAAATCTTTAAATTCTAACTTTCCTCCTGATTTTAGAGCAATTTCGATGCAACAAGTAGATAGAGGTTTTAATATTATTAAAGCATCAAAAGTAAAGGAGTATCATTATTATTATTCTTTTGGGGATAAAAATCATCCTTTTGCGACTCCTTTTATGATAAATATTAATGAAAAATTAAATATTGACTTAATGATGAAAGGTGCAAAACTGTTTGAAGGCGAACATTATTTTCATAAGTATTGTACAAAGCCATCAGAAAACACCATTTTTAAAAGACGAATTGATTCGTGTGAAATTGTAGAGAATGATTTATTGACTGCAAACTTTTTTCCCGAAAAGTCATATATATTAAAGGTGAAAGGAAAAGGATTCTTAAGATATCAAATAAGATTTATGATGTCAACGCTATTTGAGCTTGGAAAAGGAAATTTAGAGCTGCAATTTATTGAAGCTTCTTTAAAAGAAGATAATGATAGAAAGTTTTTGAGAAATATTGCACCTTCTTCTGGTTTGCAATTATATGATATTGAGTTGGATTTGTAAATGTTGACCAAGTAGCTGCATAGAAAACTTCCGTTTTAATTTTGGTGATTAAACAATTATTTGATTTCTAAATAAGGTATTTTGTTGGCAAGTATTTTTGCGCAAAGGATTGAAGCAATTGTTTGAGCTCTTTTTTCTTTTTCAGAGAAAAAGCGAGTGCTGAAAGCCTGACCTGAAAGGTTGCGCCCAAAATGAAAAATCCACCTTTAAAAAGATGGATTTTTAAATACTGTATATAAGGAGTACTTTATCCTTTAATGATTCCTCTAGAAATTACAATTTTCTGAATTTCTGAAGTTCCTTCGTAAATCTGAGTAATTTTTGCATCACGCATTAAACGTTCTACATGGTAATCTTTTACGAAACCATTTCCTCCGTGAATTTGAACCGCTTCAACGGTGTGTTCCATAGCAACTTTACTTGCGTATAGTTTTGCCATTGCAGAAGACATGTCGTAATTGTTGCCTTGGTCTTTGTCCCAGGCAGCCCTCATAACCAACATTCTAGCAGCTTCAATTTCTGTATGCATGTCTGCTAATTTAAATGCAATCGCTTGATGATTGCAAATTTCTGTTCCGAAAGCTTTACGTTCTTTAGAGTATTTTAAAGCCAATTCGTAAGCACCTGCAGCAATTCCTAGAGCCTGAGCAGCAATACCAATTCTACCTCCAGAAAGTGTTTTCATAGCGAATTT
>TARA_B110000046_G_scaffold185609_1_pt1 | contig 16349 bp, 11 predicted proteins | sample TARA_B110000046 | Tara Oceans TARA_B110000046 (sample SAMEA4397157) | marine metagenome | biome: Polar Biome; feature: [DCM] deep chlorophyll maximum layer (ENVO:01000326); material: water (ENVO:00002006), including particulate matter (ENVO:01000060) such as... | depth 40 m
GGTTGTCCATCCAAAATGCTTTTCTGCTAATTGCAATCTGCTTCTAATTTCTGAATTTGCAGAAACTCCCCCAGCAATTGCAATCTGTTTTATCCCCGTTTCTTTTACGGCATTCTTTAATTTATCCATCAAAATTTCTACAATTGTATATTGGATAGAAGCACAAATATCGTTTAAGTTTTCTTTAATAAAATTAGGATTAATTCTTACCTGTTTCTGAACAAAATAGAGAATTCCTGTTTTTAGTCCGCTAAAACTAAAATCTAAATCGCCAACTTTTGGTTTTGTGAATTTATAGGCTTTTGGATTTCCTAATTTAGCATATTTATCTATTAAAGGTCCTCCTGGATATTGTAGCCCTAAGATTTTTGCAGATTTATCAAAAGCTTCACCGACAGCATCATCAATAGTTTCGCCTAAAACTTCCATTTTAAAATGATCAGAAACTTTTACAATTTGTGTATGGCCTCCACTGATGGTTAAACAGATAAAAGGAAACGTAGGGATTTTATTTTCTTTATCATTAATAAAATGAGCTAAAATATGAGCTTGCATATGGTTTACATCTATTAAAGGAATTTGTAAACCCAAGGCTAATGATTTAGCGAAAGATGTGCCAACGAGCAAAGAACCCATTAAACCTGGACCTTTCGTAAATGCAATAGCAGACAATTGTTCTTTTGTTATTTTAGCTTGTTCTAAAGCTTGTTGCACAACAGGTACAATATTTTGTTGATGTGCTCTAGAAGCTAATTCTGGAACGACTCCTCCATATTTTGAGTGTACTTCTTGGTTTGCAACAACATTGCTTAATACCTTTGAATTACAACTTACTGAAGCACTTGTGTCATCGCAAGAAGATTCTATTCCTAAAATATAAACAGGTTTTTCCATTAAAATAGCGTTAAATTACTGCAAAATTAAGGATAATTTTATCTACGCTTCATTTTTTAAGAATAGAAATTTAAATGTTTGTTAAATTTGCACGTTCTTTGTAATAAGTGGCAGTATTTTTGATTGCAATTAATCACATTTTGTAACTACTTTAAATTTAAAATCATTAAAAAAGCAGGAAATAAAATACTGAAATTACTAGGGTACTTTGTGCTCTTTTTCGTGTTCGTAAGTATTTTACTTTCTATTGCGGCTGTACAAACTAAAATAGGTGGTTATGTAACCAATAAAATCAATGAAGATTTTGATGTAAACCTAACGATTCAAAAAGTAGATTTATCCTTTTTAGGAAGCGTGCAATTAAAAGGCATACAAATTAGAGACCACCATAAAGACACGTTGATTTTTGTTCAAAAATTAACGACATCACTTTTAAATGCAAAAAAAATTATAGATAATGAATTGAATCTAAAAAGTGTTTCTATAGATGGTGCAGATTATCATATGAAAACCTACAAAGGTGAGGAAGATGATAATATGTCTATATTCATTGCTTCTTTTGATGATGATACACTAAGAGATTCTTTAACAAACCCTTTTATTTTAAAAGCATCTAACGTCTATGTAAATGCATTGAATTTTAGAATAATTAATGCTAATAAAAAGGATTCCATAAACTATGCTGTTAATAATGCCGGAGGAAATTTACAGGATTTAGCAATTGTTGGCCCTAATTTTTCTTCAAGGATTAGAGGTTTGTATTTTACTGATTTATTTGGGTTAGAAGTTGCAAATTTAACCACTGATTTTTCATATTCTACATCTGCAATGCATTTTAAAAACACAAGATTGCAGACTCTAAAAACAGCTATAAATGGGGATATTGATTTTACATACACAAGAGAAGATTTAAAAGATTTTAATGATAAAGTAAAGATTAACGCCCGTTTTAGTAAGAGTAAAGTTGCTGTACAAGACATTCATAAATTTTATAGTGAATTAAGTGGAAATGATATTTTAGATTTTCAAGGAAACCTAAACGGTCCGTTAAACAACTTCAATTTATCTGAGTTTAACTTATCTTCTAGAAGCGGAATAAAAGTTGAAGGAAACTTAACGTTTGTAAATGCGATAGCAAAAGAAAGGGGCTTTATATTTGATGGGAATTTAACCAATTTAACAGCAACTTATAAAGATTTAAAAAATATTTTACCAAATGTTTTAGGTAAAAACTTACCAACAGAATTTGATAAATTTGGTGAATTTACTTTAAAAGGTAAAGTAAGAGTTACTCCAGATCAAATGCAGGCAACTATTACTATAAACTCAGAAATTGGTTCGTCAATTGCAGATTTGCAAATCACAAATATTGGGGATATAGATTATGCAAAATATGATGGTGAAATTGAATTAAATAATTTTGATCTTGGTTATTTTTTTAATGATCCTTTGTTTGGTTCAGTTTCTTTAAAAGGAGATGTAAATGGAAGTGGTTTTAAGCTAGATAATATTATAACTTCTTTTATTGGGGAAGTTTCTGACTTTCAGTTTAAAAACTATAGTTACAAAAACATTGCTGTAAATGGGCAGTATCAAAATAATAAATTTGATGGTGATTTAATCATTAATGATGATAATTTTAAAATGAACTTTAAGGGATTGGCAGATTTATCTTCTGCAATTCATAAGTTCGATTTTATGTCTGATATTACCTATCTTAATTTAAAAGAAACGAATCTTTTTGTTAGAGATAGTATTGCTGAATTAAAAGGTAAAATAGAGCTTGATATTGAGGGTAATACTTTTGATGATATTATAGGAAATGCTATTTTTAAAGACATTTTTTATACCAATCAAAAAAAGGAATTTAGTTTTAAAGAATTTAAAGTTTCGTCGTCTTTAAAAGATAGTATTAAAAGGATTGATGTTGACTCTAAAGATATTACAAATGGATATATAACAGGGAATTTTACTTTTTCGGAATTATCAAAAGTTGCACAAAATGCTTTGGGAAGTATTTATAACAATTATCAACCTTTTAAAGTCGCTCCAAATCAGTTTTTAGATTTTAATTTCACTGTTTACAATCAAATTGTAAATGTTTTTTTCCCAGAGATTTATATAGATGATAAAACGAAGATTAAAGGAAAAATTAAATCGAATAAGAATCAGTTAAAACTTACGTTTTCATCACCGAGAATAGATATTTACGGTAATGAAATAAAAGATGTTTTATTAAGAACAGACAATCAAAATCCTCTTTATAATTCGCATCTAACAGCATCAGAATTTAATACTAAATATTATAAAGTTTCTAAGTTAAACTTACTAAATTTAACTCAGAACGATACGTTATTTTTTAAATCTGTATTTAATGGAGGTAAAAAGAAAAACGAAAATTTTAATTTAGATTTTTTCTATACAATTAATTCAGAAGCTAAATCTGTAATTGGGTTTCAAAAATCAACTTTTGTTTTTAAAGATACTGCATGGAAGATTAATCCTGATAAAGAAAATTCAGATAAAATTACTTTTGATTTAAAAAAGGATGAATTTAATTTTAGTAAATTTAAATTAGTTTCTGGAGAACAAAAAATATCGTTTAGAGGAAGCTTGAAGGGGGATACAGAAAAGATATTATTAGCAGATTTAACAAAAGTAAAATTACAAAGTTTTTTGCCAGAAATCGATAGTTTAGCCCTAAAAGGAGAAGTTTCAGGGAATTTAGATTTTGTTCAAAGGGAAAATGTTTATAGCCCTGAAGCTGTTCTGATTATCAAAAATTTTGAAGTAAATAATTTTAAACAAGGAGAATTAGCAATCAATATAAAAGGAGATAATTCTTACGAGAAATACGACGTAGATTTATCTATTAATAATGACAAGGTAAAAAGCATCGCAGCAACTGGAGGGTTAGATTTTTCTAATTCAAGACCTTTAATAGATTTAGATGTTTATTTAGAGGAATATGCTTTAGAGGCTTTTAGTCCTTTAGGAAAAGATGTAATTTCATCTTTAAGAGGTGCTGTTTCTGGTAATTTTAATTTAAAGGGGTTTTTAATAAACCCAGATATGGAAGGAACTTTGCGTCTTAAAAATGCTGGTTTAAAATTTCCTTACCTAAATATAGATTATGATTTTGATGGCGAGTCTACTATTTCACTGATGCAGCAATCTTTTATTTTAGAGGATATAAATATGTTAGACACTAAGCATAAAACCCAAGGAAGATTATTTGGGAATATTTCTCATCAAAATTTTGAACAATGGTTTTTTGATTTACAAATTAATACAAATAATTTACTCGTTTTAGATACCAAGGACGACGAAGAGGCTACATATTTTGGTACAGCTTTTATGAACGGAACAGCAAGTATTTCTGGTTTAACAGATCAGTTAACAATAGATATAAATGCAAAAACAAATCCAGGAACTAAATTTGTAGTTCCCTTAAAAGACATAGAAACTGTTGATAGTTATAAGTTAATTTATTTTCAATCTGATAAAATTAAAGTTGAAGATAAACAAAGAGAAATTGCACTAGAAGCTCTTAAAGGGTTGTCTTTAAATATTGATTTAGAAGTTACTAAAGATGCAGAAGCTCAGGTTGTTATTGATGAAATTAATGGAAGTCAATTAACAGGAAGAGGCTCTGGGAATTTGCAAATAAGAATTAATACCAGAAGTAAATTTGACATGTTTGGAGATTATACGATAGATAGTGGAGTCTATGATTTTAAATATGGAGGTATAATCAATAAGCCTTTTGTAATTCAAAAAGGAGGAACCGTTTCTTGGAACGGTAATCCTTATGAAGCAAATTTAGATGTTACAGCTACCTACAAGGCAAAAGCAAACCCAGCAGTTTTATTAGAAAATTTTAATTCTAATAGAAAGGAAGAAATAGATTTAGTAACCAGAATTACAGGAGGTTTATTTAGCTCTAAACAAGAATTAGATATTCAATTAACAAATGTAGACCCAACAATTGCAAGCGAATTAGAGTTTATTTTAAATGATAATAATGTAAATGAAAAAACCACACAGTTTATTTCTTTATTAGCTTTTGGTACATTTATAAATCCTGATAAAGTAAATTTTGATGTAAATAATACACTTACAGGTACAGCTTCAAGTACAATTTCAGCAGCCTTTTCTAGTTTATTAAATAGTCCTGAGAGTAAATTTCAATTAGGGGTAGATTATCAACAAGGAGAAAGAGGAAATGATGTTGATCGATTAAATATTGATAATCAAGTAGATTTATCTGTAAGCACCCAAGTTAGTGATCGGGTAATTATTAATGGTAAGGTAGGTGTGCCTGTTGGTGCACAAACACAATCTAGTGTTGTTGGTGAAGTAAAAGTTGAAGTATTATTAAATAAAGAAGGTAATTTTAGAGGAACTATTTTTAATCGTCAGAATGAAATACAATACTCTACAGAAGAAGAGGGTTACACACAAGGCGTAGGGTTGTCTTATCAAGTTAATTTTAATAATTTATCTGGTCTTTTAACCAAAATTGGATTAACAAATAAATCAAAAAATAAAAATATCAGAAAGTTAAAAAAAGATTCTTTAAAGCTCAAAAAAAAGAAAATCATTAACTCTGAAGGAAATTAATTTAATACTTTTTACTGGCATTATCTTATTAAAAAAAAACGAAAATAAAATTGGACTAATAACTCATTTTCCCTTTTAAAATTAAGGGTTTTGAACTAAAACGATTTCGTAGTTTTTTTATTTTAAATCACTTAAAATAGTTAATTTTACACTGTTATAATATGAAAGAAATTAAAAAAATAGGAGTGATGACTTCTGGAGGGGATTCTCCAGGAATGAATGCCGCAATAAGATCTGTTGTAAGAACTTGTGCCTTCTATGGTATAGAATCTGCAGGAATTTATCGTGGCTACCAAGGAATGATTGAGGGTGATTTTATTGAACTAAATGCACGAAGTGTAAAAGGAATTATCAATAAAGGAGGAACTTTTTTAAAGTCCGCAAGATCAAAAGATTTTAGAACCAAAGAAGGTAGAAAAGAAGCATACAATCAATTAATTAAAGCAAATATAGATGCTTTAGTAGTAATTGGTGGAGATGGAAGTTTTACTGGAGCTTTAATATTTAATCAAGAATTTGATTTTCCAGTGATGGGAATTCCAGGAACGATAGATAATGATATTGCTGGTACTTCTCACACAATAGGCTATGATACAACGTTAAACACAGTCGTAGATGTAATTGATAAAATTAGAGATACAGCATCATCACATAATAGGCTATTTTTTGTAGAAGTGATGGGTAGAGATGTCGGTCATATTGCCTTGAATGTTGGCGTAGGAGCAGGAGCAGAGGAAATTTTAATTCCTGAAGAGGATTTAGGATTAGATCGTTTGTTAGAATCTTTAAGAAGAAGTAAAGAGTCAGGGAAATCTTCTAGTATCGTTATCGTTGCTGAAGGAGATAAAATTGGTAAAAATGTTTTTGAATTAAAAGATTACGTAGAAGAAAATTTACCAGAATACGAAGTTAGAGTTTCTGTTCTAGGTCATATGCAAAGAGGAGGTTCTCCTTCTTGTTTTGATCGAGTTTTAGCTAGTAGAATGGGCGTAAAAGCTGTAGAAAGCTTATTAGAAGGAAATTCCAATTTAATGGTTGGTTTAAAGAGTGACAAAATAACTGTAACACCTTTAGCTAAAGCAATTAAAGGTCAATCAAAAATTAATAAAGAATTAATTAGAGTATCAGACATAATGTCTATTTAGAAAAAAAATATAAATAAGATGATTAAAATTGGGATTAACGGATTTGGAAGAATAGGAAGATTAGCATTTAGATCTTCAGTATCAAGAGATAATGTACAAGTAGTTGCAATAAATGATTTATTGGATGTAGATTATTTAGCATACATGTTAAAATATGATTCAGTTCATGGTAAATTTGATGGAACTGTTGAAGTAAAAGATGGTAAATTAGTTGTAAACGGAAATGAAATTAGAATTACAGCAGAAAGAGATCCAGCGAACTTAAAATGGGATGAAGTTGGTGCTGATTATGTAATTGAATCTACTGGATTTTTCTTAACAGAAGAAACTGCTGGAAAACATTTAGAAGCTGGAGCTAAAAAAGTAATTTTATCTGCGCCTTCTAAAGATCATACGCCAATGTTTGTAATGGGTGTAAATAATACTGAATTAACGGCTGATCAAAATATTTTCTCGAATGCATCTTGTACAACAAATTGTTTAGCTCCTATCGCTAAAGTATTAAATGACAACTGGGGAATTTCTGAAGGTTTAATGACAACTGTACACGCTGCTACTGCAACTCAAAAAACAGTTGACGGTCCTTCTATGAAAGACTGGAGAGGTGGACGTTCTGCTATTCATAACATCATTCCTTCTTCTACTGGAGCTGCCAAAGCTGTAGGGAAAGTAATTCCTTCTTTAAACGGTAAATTAACAGGTATGGCTTTTAGAGTTCCTACGATGGATGTTTCTGTTGTAGATTTAACCGTTAAATTAGACAAACCAGCTACATATGCAGAGATTTGTGCAGCAATGAAAGCTGCTTCTGAAAGTGGACCAATGAAAGGCGTTATAGGGTATACGGAAGATTTAGTAGTTTCTCAAGATTTTATCGGAGATACTCGTACTTCTATCTTTGACGCTAATGCAGGTATTGCATTAAACGATAACTTTGTAAAAGTCGTTTCTTGGTATGATAATGAAATGGGTTATTCAACTAAAATTGTTGATTTAATTGAGTATTCAGCGTCTTTATAAGCTAAAGCATATTAACTAAAAAACCTGATAGAAATAACTTTCTATCAGGTTTTTTAGTTTTAAATTTTAACTTCTTAATACTACTTTACAGCAATTGCACTAATTTCAATATTTACATATTTTGGCAAATTAGCGACTTCAACAGTCTCTCTTGCAGGCGCTGTTGCTTCATTAAAGTATTCTCCATAAACTGCATTTATTTTAGAAAAATTATTCATATCAGAAATAAAAATTGATGTTTTAATTACATTTTCAAAAGTCATTTCTGCAGCAGCTAAAACTTCTCTCATATTTTCCATTACTTGTTTTGTTTCTGCTTCTATAGAATCTAAAACGAGCTCTCCATTTTCTGGATTTACAGCGATTTGGCCAGAAGTATATAAGGTGTTTCCACTTAAAACAGCTTGATTATAAGGTCCAAGAGGTGCAGGTGCTTTACTCGTTGTTATTATTTTTTTCATTTGATTGAGTTTGATTTTTTTTTGCTAATTGTGGTAATTATGACTAAAATAATCTTCTATCCGGTGGTTTGTTTTTATCCCATTTTAAATCAGCTAAAGTTGAAGATTTTATACCTATAAAAAAAGTATAAGAAGAGTTTGTGCCAAAAGGAACCCAGTTAAAATTGAACTTCCAACTATCTAAATCTCTCGTGAAATTAAATCTTGAGAAAGAAAAAGCGCCATTTTTAACATCATAACCTGAAGAGTAACCAACTTTCCATTTAGGAGATAATTCAATATTTCCACCAAAGCCTAAAGTATGCACTCCAATTTTCCCAGGATCAACCCCATTATTGCCATAGTTTGCAGAATAAACTAAGTTTATAGACCAAGGTATTTTAGCTCTATATAATTCGGTTTTGGTAGTTTCTCTTTTATTTCTATTATTTTGTATTGGATCTCTTGGATCAATATCTCTCCCCATTATATCTGGAGGGTTATTAGCCCCATTTCCATTACTTGTGTCGTTACTCTCGTTATTATCTTTACTGTCTTTCTTGTTTTTATCAAAATCTGCACTAGAGATAGAATAGTTTGCAGTTAGGTTTGCATTAGTAAGCCTAAAAATATTAGGATTAAATTTATCAATTCTTGTACCACTTTCATTTACTTGATAAGGATCTAAAGAACCGTTAAAATTTAGAGCTAGTTTATCTTTCAATAACCTTGTTCCTGCAGAAAATCGAACGTTAGACCAACGTAAACTATCTGCAGCAATGTTGTATGAAGAGTTGAAATTTAAATTATTTAAAAGCATGATTTTTTCGTCTTCTTCGTCACTTTCAGGATCTTTAGGTGCCATTTTAGCTTCTAAAACATTATTTAAAGAAAGTCCTATAGAATTACTTAACCCAGATGAAGGAGCTCCATAAATTCCTTGATCAAAAATAGTATACTGTTGCAAGTCAGTAGCAAGTGCGCTTTGCTGAACTTCTTTAATATAATTGTCCTTAAAATCTGGTCTATAAGAATAAGAAATAGTGGGTCTAATAGTATGTCTTATTGCTTTTAATCGTCCTTTATTAAAGTTAAAAGTACCGTAGATATTAGTTGATAAGCTAACCCCCATATTATATTCTCGATACGTTTTAAAGCCTCTTAAAGTATCAGTAACCACAACATTATCTGTTACATCATAGGCTTTGTTAATATAATCAAACTGCCAAGTTTCTTCATAATTAGCACTTGGTGATAATGTAAAATATTTAAAGGCTTTTATATTGGTACTTGTACTTGTTTTATGTTGCACGCCAGATCTAGCTGTTTTAAACATTTCACTTGTAAAAAAAGCATCATCTGTAGTATTAATTAAATACTGACCTTGCATATTATAATTAAATCCTAACTTTTGAATTGGATTCTTTTTAATACCACCTTTACCTGCAAACGGATACAATCTATTCATATTTAATGTTAATGAAGGAAGTGTCATTGTAATCCTTTCTGTATTGGTGTTTTGTTGATGTGAGGCGGTTACAGCCATGTTAAAAGGAGTGTCTACAAAAGTTTTACTGTAATTTATAGAAGAGTTTAGTGTATTATTTTGTGTTTGTGCAACATTAAATTGATTGAGAGATTCTCTAAAGAAACGACTACTTCCTAAATTTACAGAAGCTGTGAATCTTGAGTTAGGACTTGCTTTTTGATCTTGATTATGAGACCATTTAAGATTAAAATTATTGGCTTTACTGTAAGAACTAAAACCTCTAATGCCATTAATTATGTTTTCGAAATTAAAACTAAAAGTACCATTAAAACGATATCTCTTTTTATAGTTTGATGATATTTTTGTACCCCAACTTCCGTTAGAGTATACATCACCTAAAATAGTTAAATCAGCGTAATCACTTAGCGCGAAATAATATCCTCCATTTTGAAAACCAATTCCTCTATTACTACTTCCTGTATCAAAAGCAGGAATTAAAAATCCAGAAACACTAGTTTCTGTCATTGGAAAATATGCGAATGGTAGAAATAAAGGAGTAGGAACATCTGCTAAAACTAAATTACTTACACCTACAATAATTTTTTTACCTGGAACTAATTTCGCTTTGTTAGTAGCTATATAATAATCAGGATTCTTTTTATCTGAAGTTGTAAAACGTATTTTTCTAATGTAAACTGTAGAATCATTTACACGTTTGGTTTTTTCCCCATAAGTAAACATTTCACCTTGTTTGGTTTTTAAACCATAAATGATAGCACGTTTACTTTTAAAATTATAAATTATTGAATCCTGCTCAGATTCTTCATTACCTTGTTTAAAAATAGGTTTTTGATTATAGCCTGTACTATCTAAAATACCTTTAGCAAAAAGGGTGTTTTTCTTGTAATCAATAATTATAATTCCTGCTTTTAAATCAATATCTGTATATTTTATATTTGCATCATTATAGAGAGTAACCCTCTTATTTTTGGCATTTTGTATCGTATAATCTTTTGCAACATGAATTATAATATCTTCAATACTTTCTCTTGGTTTTATAGAATCAATAGAAATTGTATCTTTCTTTTTTCGAAGTAAGCTGTCTTTTTTTGGACTAAAGAAGTAATCTTTCTTATTTGGTAGAATTGTGTCTTTTTTTATTGAAGGAATTATAGTTTTCTCTGTAGACTTTATATCTTGTGCAAAACTGATCTTTATAAAAAAGAAACTGCAAAATAAAAGTATGTATGATAGGTTTGTTTGCAATGCTATAAATACTATTTTTGTATAAAAGTAAAAGTATGGTTCAATATTTGGAACACCAAATTAAAGTTCCCAAAATTAGTTAAATTTTATTGATGAATTTTCTACAAACTAACAAATTTAATACCAAAGTGAAAAATCTGTTTTTTTTACTATTTTTTATATCAACCTTCTTTCTCTCACCGACATTTATTTACGCACAAAAAAGTTACACGATTGTTCTAGATGCAGGACACGGAGGTAAAGACCCAGGTAATTTAGGCAATGGCTATAAAGAAAAAAACATCGCATTAAAAGTGGCCTTAATAATTGGTGGCGCATTAAAAAAGGAGAAAGATATTAAAGTAATTTATACAAGAAAAACCGATATAAAGATTCCTCTTTGGAAAAGAGGAGATATTGCAAATACTGCAAAAGCAGATTTATTTGTATCTCTTCATTGCGATTCTCACACGTCAAATGCTTTTGGGGCAGGAACTTTTGTATTAGGATTAAGAGGAAATAAAATGAACCTAGAAATTGCAAAGAGAGAAAATGCAGTAATACTAAAAGAAGATAACTATAAAGAAAAATACAAAGGTTTTGATCCAAACTCTGCAGAATCAGTTATAGGTTTATCACTCTTACAAGAAGAAAATTTAGATAAAAGTTTAGAAATTGCAAGCTTAATTCAGATAAATTTCTCTAAAAATCTTAAAAGATTAGATAGAAAAGTAAAACAAGATAATTTTCAAGTTTTAAGAGAAACGATTATGCCAAGTGTTTTGATCGAATTAGGTTTTTTAACAAATAAAAACGAAGGTAGATATCTTAATTCAAAGAAAGGGCAGCATCAAATGGGGAAAGCAGTGTCTGATGCAATTAAAAATTATGTAAATCATTTAAAAGTAAATACAGTTTTAGAAGTTATAAATACAGACGACAATTTAAACAATACGATTGAATTTAAAATTCAAGTTGCATCTGGGAAAAATAAAATTTCAACAAAATCTTATAATTTTAAAGGACTCAAGAATGTTCAAGTTATTAAGGTTGGTAATTATTATAAATATTATTATGGTAACACTTCTAAATATAAAGAAGTTTTAACATTCTTAAAAACAGCGAAACAAAAAGGGTATTTATCAGCATTTATAGTTGCTTTTAAAAGTGGAGAAAAAATCTCTGTCCTAAAAGCAAAGAAAATGCAGTAGTTTTGGTCGCTTCAACCAAAAATTATTAGTAATTTTGTTAATAAATTTCTATATATGTCTAAAGAATTAAAAACAGGAATTATTCTAATTATTATTATTGTTTCTTTTATATGGGGGTTTAACTTCCTTAAAGGTCATGATATTTTTAAACCAAACAGTAGATTCTATAATGTAGAATACACGAATGTTGGTGGTTTAACTGAGGCTAGTTTAGTTACTATAAACGGGTTAAAAGTTGGTCAGGTTGATGATATAGATTTTAATGATAGCCCAGAAAAAAGGGGACACTTGATTGTTCGTTTTTCTTTGGAGAATGATTTTGAATTTTCTAAAAATAGTGTTGTAAAAATATATTCCCCAAATCCTCTATCAGGTTCTAATTTAGCAATTATACCAAGCTATGAAGGTGAATCAGCAGTTTCTGGTGATTTCTTAAAAGGGCAAATAGAATCAAGTTTGTTTACTTCTATTGGTGAAAAATTAGACCCTATTCAAGCAAAATTAGAAAATGTAATTGTAAGTGCTGACACACTTTTTCAAAGAATAAATAATGTTTTAGATTACAAAACATCTGAGAGTATTAAAAGATCTGTAAAAGGTTTAGAGCTTACAATTGTTGATATTAGAGAAACACTAAGTTCTGTAAATTCAATCATAGACTCAACTTCTGTTGGTTTAAAAGTAACAATAGAAAACACAAAAAAGATAACAGACAATTTATCTAAAGTAACAGATACTTTAGCTAACTCAAATATTGGAGAAATTATGAGAAAAGCTGAAATAACACTTACGTCTGTAAATTCTTTATTAGATGGTATGGACAGAGGTAAAGGCACTTTAGGAAAATTAATAAATGATGATGCTATGTATGATAACCTAACAAATGTGTCTAAAGAATTAGAGGATTTGTTAAGAGAAATGAAGCTAAATCCAAAAAGATTTGTTCACTTTTCTTTATTTGGTAAAAGAGCAAAATCTTTTAATGAGGAGAATAATAAAAATAATAAAACCAATCGATAAGATTCGTCTTATACAATATATTTAAAATAGTATGCAATACTTACCAAACCTATTTTTTGCACTGGCATTAATTGCTGGTATGGGGTTCTTTTTGATGAATATCAAAAAAGTTTTAAGAAACATTAAATTAGGAAAAGATGTTAACAGAACAGACAAAAAACCTGAACGCTTAAAGAATATGATGATGATAGCTCTTGGGCAATCTAAAATGATAAAAAGACCTTTATCTGGTTTCTTGCACATTATAGTTTATGTTGGTTTTATCATTATAAATATCGAGGTTTTAGAGATTATTATTGATGGTTTATTTGGAACTCATAGAGTCTTTCAAGATCCTTTAGGGAATGAATTTTACGGATTTTTAATTGGAACTTTTGAAGTGTTAGCGACTTTAGTTTTTGTGGCTGTTGTTATTTTTTGGTTGCGTAGAAATGTTTCTAACATAAAACGTTTTTTAAGTAAAGAAATGAAAGGTTGGCCTAAAAATGACGGAAACAATATCCTTTATTTTGAAATGGTATTAATGTCTCTATTTTTGATAATGAATGCTACAGACACCACATTTCAAGAAGCAGGAGTAGGAAATGTAATCAGTCAATTTATTATGCCTTTATTTGATGGTTTTTCTCCAGAAATAATATACACAATAGAAAGAAGTGCTTGGTGGTTTCACATTTTAGGAATTTTAGTTTTCTTAAATTATTTATTTTATTCGAAGCACTTACATATTTTATTAGCTTTTCCAAATACATACTTTGCGAATTTAAATCTAAAAGGACAATTTACAAATTTAGAATCTGTTACAAACGAAGTTAAATTAATGATGGATCCAGATGCAGATCCATATGCAACGCCTGCTGAAGGTGCAGAAGATGAAGTGCCAGAAAAGTTCGGAGCTTCTGATGTTGCCGATTTAAATTGGGTACAATTATTAAATGCTTATACATGTACAGAATGTGGTCGTTGTACATCTGTATGCCCTGCAAGCTTAACAGGTAAAGAGTTGTCGCCAAGAAAAATTATGATGGACACTCGTGATAGACTTGAAGAAGTAGGTAGAAATATAGATATAAATAAAGGAACCTTTGTTGATGATGGAAAGCAATTATTAAACGATTATATCTCACCTGAAGAATTATGGGCGTGTACAAGTTGTAATGCTTGTGTAGAAGAATGTCCTGTAAATATAGATCCATTGTCTATTATTATGGATATGAGAAGATATTTAGTGATGGAAGAAAGTGCTGCACCACAAGAATTAAATATGATGATGTCCAATATTGAAAACAATGGTGCTCCTTGGCAATACAATCAACAAGATAGATTGAATTGGGCAAATGAAGAGTAGATAAGTTTTGAACATTAACCGATAGTAAAAACAGCTAAAAATTAAAAACTTAAAACTAAAAATATGAACGTACCTACAATGGCAGATATGATAGCCCAAGGTAAACAACCAGAAGTGTTGTTTTGGGTTGGCGCAGCAGGGAGTTATGATGATAGAGCAAAGAAAATATCGAGAGCATTTGTTAAAATATTACATCAAGCAAATGTAGCTTTTGCAGTTTTAGGTACTGAAGAATCTTCTACAGGAGATGCTGCAAAAAGAGCAGGTAATGAGTTCTTGTTTCAAATGCAAGCAATGATGAACATCGAAGTTCTAAATGGGTATGAAGTAAAGAAAATTGTTACTTGTGATCCTCACTCGTTTAATACCTTAAAGAATGAATACCCAAGCCTAGGAGGTAAATATGAAGTTTTTCATCATACACAATTCATACAAAATTTAATTTCTGAAGGGCGTTTAAAAATAGACGACACGACTTTAAAAGGAAAGAGAGTCACTTTTCACGATCCTTGCTATTTAGGAAGAGGAAATGATATCTATGAATCTCCACGAGATTTAATAAAAAGGTTAGGTGTTAATTTAACAGAAATGAAACGCAACAAAGCTAGTGCTTTATGCTGTGGTGCTGGAGGAGCACAAATGTTTAAAGATGCAGAAAAAGGGGATAAAGAAATTAATATTTTAAGAACAGAAGATGCTTTAGAGACCAAACCACAAATTATCGCAACAGGTTGTCCTTATTGTAATACTATGATGACAGACGGAATTAAATTTAAAGAGAAAGAATCAGAAGTAGTTGTTAAAGACATTGCAGAATTAATAGCTGAAGCTAATAAATTATAATTATGAAATATTTCTACACATATATTTTCGTAATCTTTTTAATTATTTCTTGTGGAAAAAAAGAGGTTACAAAAGAAACTATTAAGGATGAAATACCTATTGTAAAAGAGCTAGTTGAAGAAACTGTAAATGAGATTGAAAAAGTCCCTGAAATTATTTTTACAGTTCAAATAGCTGCTTTAAAAAATCAAAACACTGAGTATAATCGTATTGAAAATATACACACGTTTTATGAAGGTAATTTTATTAAATATAGGTTAGGACAATTTGTAACTTATAAATCGGCAAGAGCATATAGAGCATCAGTTTTAACGAGGTACTCAGGTGCTTTTATACAAGCTTTAAAAAATGGGGAACCAATAAATATACAACAAGCTTTAAACCAATAAATTTTAAATGTTTGAAAACGAATCTGTTTCTGATTTTCCAAATATTGCAGAAATAACTTTTAAATCCATCAGTAAAAAGTTTTTAAAGGTAATCTTACTGAACGCTTTTTTTCTTTTTTGTGTTATTTTAATTGGTCTTATTTTAATTGATTATTTTAATTTACTTGAAGAATTTCGGGATTATTTTAATCTATCTTATGGTGCTTTTATCGTTGTATTTAGTTTAGTGATACTTTTGAATTTCTTAGGATTTAAAAAAAGAAAATATGCGGTGAGAGAGAAAGATATTTCTTACAAAAGTGGTATTTTTTTCAAGAAATTAACAACAGTTCCGTTTTCTAGAGTGCAACATATAGAAATCGATGAGAAACCAATTTCTAGATTATTTGGTTTGGCGTCTTTAAGTATATATACAGCTGGAGATAGTAGTGATGATTTAGTCATTAAAGGTGTTACTAAAAAAATAGCATCACAAATTAAAGAATTCATTAGCACAAAAATTAATGAGTAATTCTTTTAATTTTTCTAGTTTTTCTCGACAGTCATCAAAAGGGATTTTAGTGATTTATATGAACCTGATTTTTAAAGGCATAAAATTCACCTGGTTTCTACTTTTTTTAATTCTCAAAGATTTTTCTGCAGTATCTGCGCGAATAGGTATTAATTATATGTATTTAGGTTT
>TARA_B110000046_G_scaffold185295_1_pt1 | contig 16318 bp, 9 predicted proteins | sample TARA_B110000046 | Tara Oceans TARA_B110000046 (sample SAMEA4397157) | marine metagenome | biome: Polar Biome; feature: [DCM] deep chlorophyll maximum layer (ENVO:01000326); material: water (ENVO:00002006), including particulate matter (ENVO:01000060) such as... | depth 40 m
TTTTTGTGCTTTTTATTAGGTACTTCCTTGCAACGGTCTTAAATTTTTCAGAATCTAAATCAAAATGCAATTAAATATAATGATAAAGAAATTTGCGAAATTGAGATTGATTATACTCAAAACAATCATTTTTATACTTTTTCGATTAAAGATAATGGAATTGGAATTGACGAAAAACACCATAAGAAAATATTTGAATTATTTCAAAAATTAGAAATAAAGAAAGGGTTAGATTCTACAGGTATCGGTTTGTCTTTGGTGAAGAAAATCGTTAAGAGAAATAAAGGCGAAATATATTTAAAAAGTCAAGTTGATAAGGGAGCTACTTTTTATTTTACATTACCAATTTAATTCAGCATCTCCCAAAGTTTGTCTTTTAATTCTTGCAAACCGGTTTCAGCAATAGAAGATATAAATATAGCTTTAACACCTTCTGGTAGTTCTGCTTTTATCTCTGCTTGTAACTCCTCATCTAACATATCTGTTTTAGAAATAGCTAAAAGTCTGTCTTTATCTAACAACTCAGGGTTATGCTTTTTAAGTTCATTTAAAAGAATATCGTACTCTTTATTTATATCATCACTATCTGCAGGAATTAAGAATAACAACGCAGAATTACGTTCTATATGACGTAAAAAACGATGTCCTAAACCTTTACCTTCTGCCGCACCTTCAATAATTCCAGGGATATCTGCAATCACAAATGTTTGATGATTTCTGTGTTCTACAATTCCTAAGTTCGGTTTTAATGTAGTAAAAGCATAATCTGCAATTTTAGGTTTTGCAGACGTTAGAACTGATAATAAAGTCGATTTTCCAGCATTCGGGAAACCTACTAAACCAACATCAGCTAATAATTTTAATTCCATTCTAAACCAACCATCTAATCCATCTATACCTGGTTGAGAATATCTTGGAGTTTGATTTGTAGAGGATTTAAAGTTCCAGTTTCCTAGCCCACCTTTTCCACCTTGTAATAAAACTACTTCTTTTTGGTTTTCTGTAATTTCTACAATAATTTCATCGGTATCTGCATCCCTTATAATAGTCCCTAGAGGAACATCAATGAAAATATCTTCAGCATCATGACCAGTACTTCTACTTTTGCTACCTGCTCCACCACCTTCAGCTCTAAAATGGCGTTTAAATTTTAGATGAAATAACGTCCACATATTTTTGTCTCCACGTAAAATAATGTGCCCTCCACGGCCACCATCTCCACCGTCAGGCCCACCTTTGGTAATGTATTTTTCTCTATGGAGATGCACAGAACCTTGTCCGCCTTTTCCAGAAGAAGCATATATTTTTATATAATCGACAAAATTTCCTTCAGTCATAATTGTTGTGTAATTGTTAAAGTGTGTAATTGCAGTGCGAACTATGTATTTAAAATTTTATACCTTTAATAGAGCACAAAGTTACAAATTTTAAAGGGTATCAAACACTTTTGAAATTCGTTGTGTAATTTCTTCAATAGAACCTACACCATTAATTCCATAGTATTTACTTTGAGTTTTAAAATAGCCTTCTAAAATGGCCGTTTTTGTATTGTACTCATTAAAACGATTTCTGATTTTTGTTTCATCAGTATCATCAACTCTACCACTAGTTTTCCCTCTCTCTAAAAGACGTGCTACTAAAGTGTCTTCTGGAACTTCTAATGCTATCATCCCGTTTATTTGTTCTCCTTTTTCAGATAAAAAAACATCTAAAGCTACTGCTTGAGATTCTGTTCTTGGAAAACCGTCAAAAATAAACCCTTTAGCTTCAGTATTTCTTTCAACTTCAGCTTTTAGCATATTAATGGTTACTTTGTCAGGAACTAGGTTTCCTTCATCCATATATTTTTTGGCCAACAAACCTAACTCGGTTTGTTTTTTAATATTGAAACGAAAGACATCACCAGTAGAAATATGCACTAAATTGTAGCTATTTTTTAAGAATTCGGCTTGTGTTCCCTTTCCTGCTCCTGGAGGACCAAATAATACAATGTTTCTCATTTTTGGTTGTGTTGATAATTGATATATAGCTGGGTAGTTTCGACCTAACCCATTGTAATCTAATCCGTAACCAACAATAAATTTATCTTCAATATTTTTTCCGATATAATCTATTGGTAATTCTTTTCTAAATACATCTGGCTTAAAGAATAACGTAGCAACTTTTAGTTGTTTTAAGTTTTTATCTCTAAAGATATTGTAAATTTCTTGTAGGGTATTACCAGTATCAATAATATCTTCTAATATAATTACAGTTCTTCCTGTTAAATCTTCATTAATACCTACTAATTGTTTTACGTTTTCTGTAGAAGAAGTACCATTATATGAAGCTAATTTCACAAATGAAACTTCACAGTCTCCATTAAATTCTCTAATGAAATCTGCAGCAAAAAGAAAGCATCCATTTAAGATCCCTACAAAGACAGGAACTTCATCTTTAGGTAAATTTGCTTTTACTTGTTGCGCAAGAAATTTTACAATCGCAGAAATTTCATCCTCATTAATAAAAGGTTTAAAGTATAAATCGTGAAGTTTAATGATTTTCATGAGAATACAAATATAGTAGCTATATTTTGAATGAAGAAACCGTTTTTAATCTGACATTCAGGAATTAAAAACGGTTTTAATTTATTTAAAAATATAATTATTTATTTTTTTCTTCTTTTTTAGAAGTGTCATACATGATTGGCGTTGCAACAAATAATGACGAATAGGTACCAACCGCTACACCAATGATTAAAGCAAACATAAACCCTTTAATAGAATCTCCACCAAATGTAAAGATTACGATCATTACTAATAATGTTGTTAATGAAGTGTTTATAGTTCTTCCTAATGTTGAACTTAATGCTCTGTCTACAACTTCGCTATATTTCCAATCTGGATGCATTCCTGTAAACTCTCTAATTCTATCAAAAATTACAACCGTATCATTTAGAGAGTAACCGACTACTGTTAGTATGGCGGCAATAAATGATTGACCAATTTCCATATCAAAAGGCATAAAGCTATAAGTAATAGAGAATACACTTAGTACAATTAATACATCATGAAAAACTGCCATTACAGCACCAATTGAGAAAGATACTTTTCTAAAACGTAATAAGATGTATAAGAAAACGACTAATAAAGAACCAAATACTGCATATAATGCTGATGTTTTAATATCATCTGCAATTGAAGGTTCTACTTTAATCGAACTCATCACACCTGCTCCTTGTTTTTCGAAACCTGGTTTAAATTGGTTGTATGAAGTTGTTCCTAAATATGATTTTAATCCTGTAAATAAAGCATTTTGAACTTCTTCATCTACGCTTTGACCTTCTTCTTCAATTTTATAAACTGTTGTAATTTTTAATTGATTATCAGAACCATAGGTTTTTACTTCAGGAGCTGTACCAAAAACATCTTTTAAAGTTCCCGCAACTTCAGTAGCACTCATTGATTGATCGAAACGAACGACATAAGAACGGCCTCCTTTAAAGTCAACTCCTTGTTTTAATCCGATAGAGAAAATAGAAACAATTCCTGCAACAATAATTGCTCCAGAAACGATATAAGCAATTTTACGTTTCTTTAAGAACTCAACATTTATGTTTTGGAACCATCCTTTTGAAACGGTAGTGTTAAAAGTTAAATCAGTTCCTTTATTTGCGGCTCTATCAATTAAAATACGTGTAATAAATACAGCTGTAAATAATGAAGTAGCAATACCGATCATTAAGGTTAACGCAAAACCTTTAATTGGTCCTGTACCAAAAACAAATAAGATAATACCTGTTAATAAGGTCGTAATGTTCGCATCAATAATTGCAGATAAAGCTCCTTTAACAGAGAATCCTTCTTCTACAGATTGTTTTAATCCTTTTTTAAGACCTAATCCTTCTTTAATTCTTTCGAAGATAATCACGTTTGCATCCACAGACATACCGATTGTTAAAATAATACCTGCAATACCAGGTAACGTTAACACAGCGCCAAAAGAGGCTAAAATTCCGAAGATGAATAAAATATTTACTACTAATGCAACATCAGCATATAAACCAGCTTTACCATAGTATAAAATCATCCAAAGTAAAACCAAAAGAATAGCTAATCCAAAAGAAATGAAACTTGCATCAATTGCTTCTTGACCTAAAGAAGGTCCAACTATTTGTGCTTGAATCATTCTTGCAGCAGCTGGTAATTTACCCGCTTTTAATACGGTAGAAATATCTTCTGCTTCAGCAATTGTCATCGTCCCTCCAGAGATAGAAGTTCTACCACCAGTAATAGCTTGATTTACAGAAGGAGCAGTGTATACATAATCGTCTAAAACAACAGCAACAAAGCTTCCAACGTTATCACCAGTCATTTTTGCCCATTGTTTCGTACCAGAACTATTCATAGTCATACTAACTTCTGGTTTGTTCAGTTGATCAAATACTTGACCTGCATCTAAAATAACATCTCCTTCAATAGTTGGTTTGTCATTTCTATTTCCTTTAATTGCATATAAACCAATTAACTCTGAACCATCATCTGCATTTGTAGATTTGTAATCCCATAAAAATTTGGTGTATTTCAACTCTATAGGTAATAAAGCTCTTATTTCTTTTTTAGCTAATAAATTGTTTACTGTTGCAGTATCTAAAACTTTAGCTTGAGCAACTAAAGAGCTTAATTGTTGTTGTGATTGTGCAACATTTGGAAATAGGTATGTAAATAAATTCTTTTGAACTTGCGTAGAATCTGAATTTTCACCTAATAAAGCATCAATATCATCTTTTTTAAGAGCATCTTTTTCTGTATCTAAAACAGCATCATCTTTTAACAACTCAGCAACTTTAGCATTCGCAGCAAAGAAAAAGTTTTGAACTTCTGCGTTTGTATGTACTTCCCAAAACTGTAATTCAGCTTTACTAGTAATTAGTTTAGTAACACGCTCAATATCTCTAGCTCCTGGCAATTCAATTTGAATTCTACCTGAGTTTCCAATTCTTTGAATTTTAGGAGACGAAACACCAAACTTATCAATTCTACTTCTTAATACTTCTAGAGTAGTAACAATAGAGCTATTAATTTCTTCTTGTAAAGTTTCTTTAACGGTCGCATTCGCTTCATTAAATTTTATTTTTTCACTTAAAGCTTTCGTTCCAAAAATTGCGGGATCACTTAATTTTGTAGTTCCAGCAATTTTTTCAAATTCCTCAAAAAACAGGTCTAAGTAATTCGAATTACTTTTTTTCTGTCTTCCATCGGCTGTATTTAAAGCATTGTTGAAAGATTCGTTTTGTGAATCATTCGCTAAGCTTTTTAAAACTTCTTTTACAGAAACTTGTAAAATTGCATTGATACCACCCTTTAAATCAAGACCAAGATTCATTTCTTTGTCTTTTACGTCATTGAAGCTATACTCTGCAATACCAATGTCTAAGATGTTTTTATTGGCAACACTGTCTAGGTACTTTCTTTCGAAAGTAGCTTTTTGTCTTGCATCATTGTCAGTTACTTTATTTTCAGCATAGATAGCTGCATCATCTTCAGCTTTATTGGCTAAAAAGGTAAATGATAGTTGGTATAAACTCACTAATCCAAAAAGGATTGCAAATAATTTTATAAGTCCTTTATTATGCATCTTGTATTTTTATTTATTTTGTAGTCAAGGTTTTTTAAAAACGAGCAAATATATAGCTTCTCGTAGAATTTGACAATTATTTTTATTGATTGTTTTTGTTATTATGAGTATGATACTCATCAATTTAAAGAGGGAATAGAAAAAATATAAACGATTACATTCTTTAGCTATTGTAGTTTTTTGGTCCAGCTCTAACTTCTGGCTCCTTGTATGAAGTTTTATCCTTGGTAAAAGGACTGTTTTTATTTACTTTGTAAGCAATTTTAAAAAGTTGACCTGTTTTGTACTGTTCTATTTTTTTTGCAAAAGCAAAATAATTATAAGTTGTAAACCTATCAGTATAATGCTTGATTTCAAAGACAAACTTGTAATCTAAATTAGAGATGTATGTTTCGTCTGTTAACTCATAAATGTCAATATTATAATTAGAAGAAGTATTATTTTTATCTCTGTTTTCAGAATTTCTATTTAAAACAAATTTATTGCCTTTTATAATTGCTTCTTTAATATTATCAACCTCAATAACGCTGAAGTAAGAAATTTTTAAAGTGCCATTTTTAGTTTCTTTTATTGTGATATTAGAAATACCAACATTCAGTAGTTTTTCTCTTACATCAGCAATCGTGTTTTCAATATTTTGCTTGTTGATTTTAGCATTAACAAATTCTAGCACAATTTCTTGATTAGGTGTTGAAACCTGCTCTTGAAATGCTCCGAAAAGAGAAAACATTAAAAATAAAGTACTAATGTACCATTTTGCGTTCATCTGCCAAATATATAAAAATATTGCGTTCAACTTCTGATATATACAATCTTATTTAGAGATATAAATTACTAGTTTTATTGTATAATCCGGAACTTTTCAGTGAAATAGTTATAAAGTATTATGAACTCCAAAAATTCACTATATTTAATCGCTAAGTTTCATAAAACAACCATGCTTAAATTATAAATATGACACATGTATCAGATATTGCAATTGCGCAAGCAAAAAAATTACAACATATAAGAAATATTGCTAAAAAATTAAAGGTTGATGAGAATGATATAGAGATGTATGGTAATTACAAAGCGAAGCTTCCTTTGTCTTTAATTGATGATGCGAAAGTTGCTAAAAATAATTTAGTATTAGTTACCGCCTTAACGCCGACACCAGCCGGTGAGGGGAAAACTACAGTTTCTATTGGTTTAACAGAAGGATTAAATAAAATAGGCAAACAGGCTACAGTTGTTTTAAGAGAGCCCTCTTTAGGGCCTGTTTTTGGAATAAAGGGTGGTGCTGCCGGTGGTGGGTATTCGCAAGTTGTGCCTATGGAAGATATTAATTTGCATTTTACTGGAGATTTTAATGCTGTTGAAAAAGCGAATAATTTGTTAGCAGCTTTAATTGATAATAATATTCAAAGTAAAACCAATAATTTAAACATAGACCCTCGAACAATTCTTTGGAAACGAGTTATTGATATGAATGATCGTGCTCTAAGAGATATTACAATTGGTTTAGGAGGAACTGCAAATGGAGTTCCAAGACAAGATGGTTTTAATATTACACCTGCATCAGAAGTGATGGCTATTTTATGTATGGCATCAGATTTAGATAATTTAAAGAAAAGATTAGGCGATATTTTTATAGGTTTTAGATATGATAATACACCTGTTTTTGCACGTGATTTAAAAGCAGAAAATGCAATGGCAATTTTATTAAAAGATGCGATAAAACCTAATTTAGTTCAAACTTTAGAAGAGAATCCAGCGATAATTCATGGAGGTCCTTTTGCAAATATTGCGCAAGGAACTAATACAATCATTGCAACTAAAATGGGGTTGTCTTTATCTAATTATGTAGTTACAGAAGCGGGTTTTGGAGCAGACTTAGGTGCAGAAAAATTCTTGAATATAAAATCACAATTTGCAAATTTAAATCCTAAATGTGTTGTTTTAGTTGCTACAATTAGAGCTTTACGTCACCATGGAGGTGCTAAACCAGAAGAATATAATACACCGAATTTAGAAAAGGTTGTTGAAGGATTTAAAAATCTTGAAAAGCACATAGAAAATATTAGAAAATTTAATATTGAGCCAGTTGTGGCAATAAATTCTTTTATATCTGATTCTGATCAAGAAGTAGCTTTTATAATTGAAAAATGTGCAAGTTTGGGTGTAGAAGCGGTTTTGTCTGAAGGTTGGGCAAAAGGAGGTGAAGGAACCAGAAATTTAGCAAAAGCAGTTGTAAATGTAGTCGAAAATAAAGCGACTCAATACAAACCTTTATATGATTGGAAATCTCCAATAAAAGAAAAAATAGAAATCATCGCGAAAGAAATTTATGGTGCAGCAACTGTTGAGTACAGTAAACTAGCGCAGTTAAATTTAAGGCGAATTGATAGATTAGGATTCAACGATTTTGCGATTTGTATGGCAAAAACACAAAAATCTTTTTCAGATAATGACGCATTAAGAGGAAGACCAGAAGGATTTACTGTCACTGTTAGAGAAATAGAAATAGCAGCAGGAGCGCAATTTGTAATTCCTGTTTTAGGAAAAATGATGCGCATGCCTGGTTTACCAGCAATACCAGCCTCAGAGAACATGACGATTGATAATAATGGTGTTATTTCTGGATTGTCTTAGTTCTTTAAGCTAAAAAAAGTAAAAACAAAGAATATTGATCATAAAAAAAACCAGCCTTTTGGCTGGTTTTTTACTTTCTATTAATTACAGAAAGAAGTAACTATGTTTTATAATTCTAATAAGCCGTTTGTTTTAGAAACACCAGTTGCAGATTCTTGCATGTGTGCTTTTTCAGCAGCACTTAAGTTAATTTCTACAATGCTTTCAATTCCGTTTTTACCTAAAATAACAGGGACTCCAATACATAAATCATTTAAGCCGTATTCACCTTCTAATAAAACTGAACATGGAAATATTTTCTTTTGATCACAAGCTATTGCTTGCACTAATGCGCTAACTGCAGCTCCGGGAGCGTACCATGCAGAAGTACCTAATAAACCGGTTAATGTTGCGCCACCAACTTTGGTGTCTTGTAAAACTTGTTCTAATCTTTCTTCAGAAATAAATTCAGAAACAGGAACAGAGTTACGAGTTGCTAATCTTGTTAAAGGAACCATTCCTTTATCAGAATGACCTCCAATTACCATTCCGTCTACATCAGAGATAGGAGCTCCTAAAGCTTCTGCTAATCTGTATTTAAAACGTGCAGAATCTAATGCGCCACCCATTCCAATAATTCTGTTTTTAGGTAATCCTGTCGTTTTATGAACTAAATAAGTCATTGTATCCATAGGGTTAGAAACAACAATTATAATTGTATTTGGTGAATGCTTAATTAAACTAGCAGAAACCATCTTTACAATTCCAGCATTAATTCCAATTAATTCTTCACGAGTCATTCCAGGTTTTCTAGGAATTCCAGATGTTATTACGCAAATATCAGAATTAGCTGTTTTAGTATAGTCGTTTGTGCTTCCAGTAATTTTGGTGTCAAATCCGTTAAGTGAGGCAGTTTGCATTAAATCCATTGCTTTACCTTCGGCAAAACCTTCTTTAATGTCTAGAATAACAACTTCTGCTGCGAAGTCTTTAATTGCTATGTATTCTGCACAACTGGCACCTACTGCACCTGCACCAACAACTGTAATTTTCATATAAATATATTTTAATTGTGTTAATTTAAAGAGTTACAAAAGTATGATAAATAATTGAAAACTATATATTTAATAAATTAAAAAAGACATCATTTTATGATGTCTTTTTTAATGAAAATAATATTTTATTATTACCTAAGGCTTATAGCCGTGCCTAAATTTACGGTATTGTATTCTTGCAAAGTATAGCTTCCAAATATTTTAAAAAAAAAACCTAAACTTAACCTACTTCCAATAGTTGTTCTAAAACCACCTGCGTCAAATTCAGAGTTAATAGGATCAGATATTGTTCTTGAAAGAGGTCCGTAGTTTAAATTATAATCTCCTGTCATTTTAAGGGTTGAGTTTCCTGCGCCATATCTAATTCCTCCATAAAAATTATAATACTAAAAAACACTCTTATTATAAGAGTGTTTTTTAGTATTGTATTGAAAGGCAATTAATTATGCATCTATATTCGCATACTTTGCATTTCTTTCTATAAAGTCTCTACGTGGTGGAACTTCATCTCCCATTAACATAGAAAATACTCTATCAGCTTCAGTAGCACTATCAATTACAACTTTTCTTAAAGTTCTAAATTCAGGATTCATTGTGGTATCCCAAAGTTGGTCAGCATTCATTTCACCAAGACCTTTATAACGTTGTATATTCACAGTGCCGCCCATTTGTTGCGCAATTAGATCACGTTGATTGTCATCCCAAGCATATTCTCTTTTTTGACCTTTTTTCACTAAATATAAAGGCGGAGTTGCAATGTAGATATACCCTTGTTCGACCATTTCTCTCATGTATCTGAAGAAGAATGTTAATATTAATGTAGCAATATGAGAACCATCGACATCGGCATCACACATAATAACTACTTTATGATAACGTACTTTAGATAAGTTTAAAGCTCTTGGATCTTCTTCTGTACCAATAGAAACACCTAAAGCTGTAAACATATTTTTGATTTCCTCATTTTCAAAAACTTTATGTTGCATCGCCTTTTCAACATTCAAAATTTTTCCACGAAGTGGAAGGATTGCCTGAAAGTTTCTATCACGCCCTTGTTTTGCAGTTCCACCTGCAGAATCTCCCTCAACTAAGAAAATTTCACATTGTGCCGGGTCAGTTTCTGAACAATCAGATAATTTACCAGGTAAACCACCAATAGACATGACCGTTTTACGTTGTACCATTTCTCTGGCTTTACGTGCTGCATGTCTTGCTGTAGCTGCTAAAATTACTTTTTGAACAATTATTTTAGCATCATTAGGGTTTTCTTCTAAGTAGTCCGTTAACATTTCTGAAACTGCTTGAGAAACCGCAGAAGATACATCTCTATTTCCTAATTTGGTTTTAGTTTGCCCTTCAAATTGTGGCTCTTGTACTTTTACAGAAATAATAGCTGTTAACCCTTCACGGAAATCATCACCAGCAATTTCGAACTTTACATTTTTTAGTAATCCAGATTCATCTGCATATTTTTTTAAAGTATGCGTTAAACCTCTTCTAAAGCCAGATAAATGTGTTCCTCCTTCATGCGTGTTGATATTATTTACATAAGAATGTAAATTCTCTGAATACGAAGTGTTATAGACCATAGCAACTTCAACAGGAATTCCATTTTTCTCACCTTCCATAGAAATTATATTCGCAGTTAATTGCTCGCGAGTAGAATCTAAATATCTAATGAATTCAGGCAATCCTTCATCACTATGAAAAACCTCTGTAGGAAAATTACCTTCATCATCAGCTGTACGGTTGTCTGTTAAAGTAATTGTAATTCCTTTATTTAAATAAGACAATTCTCGAAGACGAGATGCCAACGTATCATAATTGAATTCCGTAGTTTGAGTAAAAATACTTTTGTCTGGTAAAAAAGTAACAACAGTTCCGTTAAAGTCAGTTTCTCCAATAGTTTTTACCGGATATAATGCTTTTCCTTTAGAATATTCTTGTTGCCAAAGTTTACCATCTTTATGAACGGTTGCAGTTAAATGCTCCGATAATGCGTTAACACAAGAAACACCTACACCATGCAAACCTCCAGAGACTTTATAAGAATCTTTATCAAATTTACCTCCAGCACCAATCTTTGTCATTACAACTTGTAATGCAGAAACGCCTTCTTTTTCGTGAATTCCAACAGGAATTCCACGACCATTATCTTTCGTTGTAACAGAGTTGTCTTCGTTTATTGTAACATTAATCGTGTCACAATAACCACCCATTGCTTCATCAATAGAGTTATCTACAACTTCATATACTAAATGGTGTAAACCTCTGGTACCAACATCTCCAATATACATAGATGGACGCATTCTTACATGCTCCATTCCTTCTAATGCCTGAATACTGGAAGCATCATAATTATTTTTTTTGTCTTCGCTCATTATAAAAGTGAATTATTAATTTTTAGGTTGATGAAATCCGTCTTAAAAAACGAATTTATTGAACTCAAATTTACGATTTTATCATCTTTTTTAAAGCATTTTTAGCGATTTTGTTTTAAAATTATCAACATTTGTTAAAAACACTAAAGTCTCTTAAATCGCTTAAAAATGATTTTAATTTTTAATTTATAAAATTTTAATGAAGAATAAAATTTTATAAATTAAAAAAATATCGCATTTGCGAGATTTTTAAAGATACTGTTTTTTGAAATCAAAGAAATTATGTCTAGTTTCTAATAATCTTTACATTCATTTCTTCTACCTTTTTATCTGATAAGATAGAGGGTGCATTAAATAATAAATCTTCAGAGGAACCTGTTTTTGGAAACGCCATTACTTCTCTAATAGACGCTTTCTTTTCTAAAATCATCATTAACCGGTCAACCCCCCAGGCAATTCCTCCATGAGGTGGTGCTCCATATTGAAACGCTTTGTACATCGTACCAACACTTTTCATCATTTCTTGTTTATTGTAACCCATATTTTTATAGGTTGCTTCTAAAATTTCTGCTTTGTGTGCACGAACTGAACCACCGCCAATTTCATAACCATTTAAGATTAAATCGTATTGTTGGGCAATTATTGTTCCTATTTCTTCTCCTTCTCCGGTCATGTGCTTTTCTAAATCATAGATTGCTGGCATCGAAAAAGGATTGTGTGTAAACGTCCATCTTCCATCCTCTGTTTTTTCAAACATTGGGAAATCTATCACCCAAGCAGGTCTTAATTCCTTTGGATTGATGAGTTTTAAAATGCGTCCGATTTCTTTACGAACAGCATCTAAAGCTTTATTTGCTGTTGCAGAATCAGCCGCAGAGAAAAATACAATATCACCAATCTGAGCATCTGTAGCTTTGATAATGTTCGCTGCAATTTCTTCACCTAGAAACTTAATAATTGGCGATTGTAAATCATTTTCATTTACAATAATGTATGCCAAACCACCTAAACCATTTTGTTGCGCAATAGCCGTTAGGTTTTCAATTTGACCTTTAGACATCCGCTTGTTGCCTTGTTCTTTTGCGGAAACCTTAATACATTTTACAATTCCGCCTTCATCAATCGGTTTGCTAAAAACTTGAAAAGTAGTTTCTTTTACAATGTCCGTAATATCTTGCATTTGCAAACCATAACGTAAGTCTGGTCTGTCGCAACCATATTTATCCATGGCATTTTTATAGGTAATCACCTGAAAAGGATGAAGTATCCATTTTTTACCATAGATTTTATGCACAACCTCATTAAACATTTTCGTGTTTAAATCTATGATTTGTTGCATACTTGCGTATGCCATTTCAATATCTAATTGTGTAAATTCTGGCTGACGATCTCCTCGAGAATCTTCATCTCTGAAACAACGAGCAATCTGAAAATATTTTTCAAATCCACCCACCATCAGCATTTGCTTAAATTGCTGCGGTGCCTGCGGTAATGTATAAAAAGAACCTGCTTGTTTTCTTGTTGGTACGATAAATTCTCTTGCACCTTCATCAGTTCCTGCGGTTAGAATTGGGGTTTCAATTTCTAAAAACTCTTCCTCATCTAAGATATCACGTAATAACTTAATTACTTTATGACGATTTACAATTGCTTTGCGCACTTCATCATTTCGATGATCTAAAAATTTATATTGAAAACGAACATTTTCGTTCGATTTCATCGCTCTTTTTATTTCAAAAGGAAGTGTTTTAGATAAGTTTAGAATATCTAGAGCAGCAGTTTCTAATTCAATTTTACCAGTTCTTAAACCTGCATTATAATCATCTTCTTTTCTTTGAACCACAATTCCAGTAACCATAATTACAGTTTCTGGTTTTAATTTCACCAATTCATCTAAGTTTGGAAATGTTTCTCTACTTAATCGTACTTGAAAAATTTGGTTACTTGAATCTCGTAAATCAATAAAAATTAACTCACCATGATCACGCACACTTGCAACCCAACCTGATAAAGTAACTTCATCACTAATCGAAGTTTCTGATAATTGAGAAATTTTATGTGTTCTATATTCTTCTTTTATGACAATCGGAATTTCTGGAAGAACATCTTCTTCTTGGTTCTTGTTTTTGGGTTCTTGATTTTTGGTTGTTTGTTGGCTCCCTAGTTCTTGGTTCTTGGCTCTTGTTTCAGTATCAGAAAGAGAGGATAAAATCTCTTCACGAATCACTTTCCCAGAGGCACCTTTACCAATAATCCCCATAACTTTACCAACAAGAATTCCTGATTTTCCTTGGTTTCCTGCTTTAATATCATTTGCAATGGCCTCATTTTGGGCAATTACTTTTAGAACAGCAACTTTGATTTTTTCATCGGAAATCGTGTTTTCTTCAAAATACGCATTGTAGTCAAATTTTCTATCTTTTAAATAGCGGATAATTGCATTTTGAACTAAAACGGCTGTAATTTTTTCTGCTTTAAATAGTTGAAAAATTTCTGTTAAATGAGCAACATCATGAATATCCTTATATTCATCAGCACCAATATTATTGACCAATGTTTTTGCAACAAAAGAAGCATCTTTTATAACATTATTAATGGCAACAAAAGTTTGAGAGCGTAAAGAATCAGCAGTAAAAAACTTCGCATCTTGGGGTAAAACGCCACCTTTAATCAAAATAGATTCTACTGCAAAAGGCAAAGAACTAACATCAACAGTGATGTTTTTAACAACCTCTTTTATATTGACAAAAGGCAAGTCTGGTTCAGAAATAAAACGGTAATCAGCTTCAAACTCTTTTGTACGCATTGTTTTGGTTTGCTTTAAATCAGCATCCCATAAAACCGTAGTTTGTTCTGGTCTAAATTCTTTATTTTCTATATAATAGTTTAGTTGCTTTTCAATTTCTTCCTTTAAAGCATCCACCATAAACTTAAAAGAATTTAAGTTTTTAATTTCTGTTCTTGGGTTTAAATTATACGTATGTTTTTTACGAAGCGATACAGAAACATCCGATTTAAATTCCCCTTTTTCAAGATTCGCCTCTGATATTTTTAAATTCTGAACAATTCTTTGAATGTATTGTGCATACGTGGATGCATCTTCGATATGACGAATACAAGGTTCTGTTACAATTTCAATTAACGGAACTCCGGCTTTGTTAAAATCTACTAAAGAAACTTTCTTTTCGTGCATTAATTTAGCAGCATCTTCTTCAATATGAACTTGTGTTAAATTCACTGTAAATTGAGATCCATCATTTCTAAAACAAGAAACTTCACCATCAGGAATTACTGGATTGTGAAACTGCGTAATTTGAATATTCTTCGGATTATCTGGATATTCGTAATGTTTCCGATCCCAAGAAATTACTTCATTTCCAAAAGTAGACTTTACCGCTTTTCCAAAATAAATAGCTTTGGTTATTGCTTCCTTGTTAAGGGAAGGTAAAACGCCCATTTGTCCAGTACAAACTGAACATATATTTTGATTTGGTTGTTCTATTTCTTGATTTGCACAAGAACAGAATAATTTTGATTTTGTATTAAGTCGAACATGCGTTTCTATACCAATTACTAGCTCTAAATCGTGGGCTTTTAGTAACTCCTTTAATTGCTCTAGTTCCATTATATCGTATCTTTTAAGAAGTTAGCAAACTTCAAAACGAGTTCGTCATTATTTTTTGCAGCTGTAATTTGTAAACCAGTTTCAGTTCCTTGAGGCACCGTTATCGTTGGCAATTGCCCTAAACTAAAACCGACTGTATAGGCATCAGATAAATACATAGCTAAAGGATCTTTTAAGCTGTCACCAATTTTTGGCGGTGAATTAGGCGTTACAGGTGATAAAATAATATCCACTTCCTTAAAGTCCTTTTCAAAACTTTTACCAATTTGGTCTCTTAAATTCAATCCTTTTAAATAGATTTCATCAGAAAAACCTTGCGATAATACTTGATTTCCACCTACAATTCTACGTTTTGTTTCTTCCGAAAAATTTTCTGAACGTGTAATTGAATAGGTATCCTTTAAAGTATCGCCTTCAATTCTGTTTCCATAATTAGTTCCATCTAACCGTGATAAATTAGAGGCGGTTTCTGCCATTGCTAATGTATAGTAGGTAGAAACTAATGTGTCTGATTCAAAGAAATCTAATTCTTTAACTTGAATTCCCTTCGCTTTTATTTTTTCTATGGATGCTAAAAAATCTGATTTTACTTGCGCATCAATGGCGTCGTTTTCTAAGAAGTTTTTAAAATACCCAACCGTTTTTATTTCATCAGAATTTAAAATATTTTCTTTGGATATTTCTTCTGATTGATATGTTGTTTGGTCTTTTACATCTTTGCCACTCATCACATTTAATACAATTCTGATATCTTCAATAGATTTTGCAATTGGTCCGACACAATCTGTAGAAGATGCATACGCCATTAATCCAAAACGTGATATTCTTCCATACGTTGGTTTAAAACCATACACATTATTATAACCTGCAGGTTGGCGAATAGAACCCCCAGTGTCTCCACCAATTGAAAAAACGGTAAAGTCTTTTGCAACATTTACTGCAGAACCTCCGCTTGAACCTCCACCAACTAAATTGGGGTTTATAGCATTTTTTACAGCTCCGAAAATGGTGTTTTCAGAAGAAGAACCATG
>TARA_B110000046_G_scaffold38324_1_pt1 | contig 16101 bp, 13 predicted proteins | sample TARA_B110000046 | Tara Oceans TARA_B110000046 (sample SAMEA4397157) | marine metagenome | biome: Polar Biome; feature: [DCM] deep chlorophyll maximum layer (ENVO:01000326); material: water (ENVO:00002006), including particulate matter (ENVO:01000060) such as... | depth 40 m
GAAACTTTTCTTTGAAATTTTAAAGATGTTCCAGTTAAACGCCTAGGTAAAAGCTTACCTTGTTCGTTAATAAATCTTAAAAGAAAATCTGAATCTTTATAATCTAAATATTTAATACCAGATCTTTTAAACATGCAATATTTTTTCTTGTCTTTAGTGGCAATATCTAGGGGAGTCAAATATCGAATTTCTCCCTGATTTCCTTTTCCTGCTTGATCTATTGATGACATATCTATGCTTTTTTAGTATTACGTTCTCTTCTTTTAACTGACCATGCATCTGCAAACTTATCAAGTTTAACATTTAAGTAACGCATAATTCTTTCATCTCTTCTCAATTCAATTTCAAAAGAGTCTATTACAGTCGGTGGTGCTTTAAAATCAATAAGATTATAGAACCCACTTTTTTTATTTTGAATTGGGTAAGCTAATTTTTTTAAACCCCAGTGTTCAACTGAAATAATTTCTGCTCCTTTTTTAGATAAATAGTCTTCAAATTTTTTTACTGTCTCCTTTACCTGGTCGTCAGATAAAACGGGATTTAAAATGAAAACAGCTTCGTAATGGTTCATATATTTTATTAAAAATTGGTCGCAAAAATACATTATTAAAATTGACTTGCAAAATTTGTGATAGAATTTAATTATAAGGATCTACATCAATTATAATATCTACACTTTTAAAAAACGAAATACTCCTAAAGCTATTTATTATTTTATTAATAAAATCTTTAGATTTTATTAAGCTTTTATTTACTGGGATTTTAATAAGAATATTTTTTATATGCTTGTTATTAATTCTTGCTATTAGAGGGGATTCGGGGCCAAGCAATTCTTTTTTGAATTCGTTTCTTAAAGCTTGTGATAACCAATCAGAGGCTTTTATAAGCTTGTTTAAATCTTTATTTTTTAAAATAATTTTTATTAATCTTGAATAAGGCGGATATTCAAAAGTAAATCTTTGATTTAGCTGTTCATTAAACATTCCTACGTAATCATTTTTAACAATTTTATTCATCAAATCATGTTTAGGATTATAGGTCTGAATAACTACTTTCCCTTGTTTCTTAACTCTTCCAGCTCTTCCTGCGACTTGTTGAAGAAGTTGAAAGCATTTTTCCTGAGATCTAAAATCTGGAAAATATATCAAGCTGTCTGCGTTTAAAACTCCTACCAATGCTACATTTTTAAAATCTAGACCTTTAGTTAGCATTTGAGTTCCAACTAAAAGTTCGAAATCATTATTTTCAAAGCCACTTATAATCTCTTGAAATGAATTTTTTTTCCTTGTAGAATCATGATCCATTCTTTTAACTGTTATTTCGGGGAAAATATTTTTAACTTCTTCTTCAACCTGTTGAGTACCTAGCCCTCTTTTTAAAATTGTAGACTTAAAACATTTTTTACATTTTGTGTCATTTTCTTCACTGAAACCACAATGATGACATTTTAATTTATTTGTAGTCTGGTGATAAGTCAGACTAACATCACAATTAATACATTGGTAAACAAATCCACATGAATTACATTCTAAATATGGAGAATGTCCTCTTCTATTTTGAAATAAAATGACTTGTTCATTATTCTCAAAAGAATTTTTAATATTATTTAGCAGCTCAAAAGAAAAGTTTCCATTAATCGATTTTTTAACAATTGATTCTTTAAGATCATTAATTATTATTTTAGGAAGACTAACATTGCCATATCTTTTTTCTAGCTTAACCAAACTATACTTTTTGGTTATGGCATTAAAATAAGACTCTAAACTAGGTGTAGCTGAACCTAACAAGATTTTTGCATTATGAACACTTGCCAAGTAAATAGCTGAATCACGTGCATGATATCTTGGTGAAGGATTGAATTGTTTATAAGCATTTTCATGTTCTTCATCTACAATAATTAAACCCAAGTTATTGAAAGGTAAAAAAATTGAGGATCTAGCGCCAATTACTACTCTTGCTTTTTTATTATTTTTAATTACTTTTTTCCAAACCTCCGTTCTTTGTTCTTGAGAGTATTTAGAATGATAAACAACTAAACTATCACCGAAATATTTTTTTAACCTGGAAATTAACTGAGTTGTTAAGGCTATCTCGGGAACTAAATATAATATTTGCTTATTTTGTTTTAAAAAATCATAAATTAATTTAACATATATTTCTGTTTTTCCTGAAGATGTTACTCCGTGTAATAAAGTAACATTTTTAATATTAAAACTTGAAACTATTTCTTTAAATGCTCGATTTTGATCTTCGCTTAATTCCTTTATTTTATCTTTTTCACTAAAATCAAATTGAACTCTACTAACCAGCTCTACTTTTTTTGCTAAAACATTTGATTCAATTAAACTATTAATTGTGCCTCTTGAAACACCAGTTTTTTTAATCAATTCTTTGATTGATGGGTAATTAGTTTTTGAAAAAGAGAAAAGTGATTTGACAACTTTTTGTTGTGACTTCTTTCCTTCTAAAGACTTTAATAATTTTAATTTTTTTAAACTATCATTAGGGTACTCATTAAAAAGAATCCTTACAATACTTTTAGGTTTAAAGTAATCATAAATCTCCTCTTTTAATTTTATTAAGCCATAATCCGAAAGTTCATTTATAGTCTTACTAATATTCTTTTTATTGAGAATTGATATTATTTCCCTATAAGTAATCTTCTTATTTAATAGTAAATTTTTAAAAACAAAATCAGCACTTTGTGTTAATTTAAGATTCTCTATATTTTCATCAATCAAAACTATTTCACTTTCACTTTTTAACAACAATAATTTTGGCAAACCTACTTTGAGAACTTGTCCTAAAGGACACATATAATATTTAGATATCCATTTAAAAAAAATTAATTGATTTTTATTCATAGATGGTTCTTCATCAATAATAAATTCAATTTCTTTAGGAATATAAAATTCAGGATTTTTGTTATGTTTATTGGCAACAAGCGCAGTAATAAATTTAGATTTTCCAAAAGGAACAATTACTCTGAATCCAATTTTTATAAATTCGAATTCTTTCAAATTCACTTTATAAGTGAAAATATTGTCTAAAGGAAGTGGTACTATTACGTCAATGTAGTAGTTCATCTTTAATTATTCTTCAATTTATAAATGACAATATTTAATTCAAATCCAAGCAAAAGAGATATAGAATTAATCCATATGTACAACATCATAATAATTAAAGCACCAATGGATCCATATAACTCGTTGTAATTTGCAAAATTATCAATATATATTCCAAAGAAATAAGTAGAAATTACTAATAAAAAAGTGGTCATAAATGAGCCAGGTGAAATAAACCTCAAATTTCTACCCTGAACAGTCCCGAAGAAATAAAGAGAAGAGAATACTATAAGTGCAACTAAAATTAAAAAGACATATTTTAAAAACAAAAATAAATAAGAAATTACACTAATATCTCTTGTAATTAAAAAATCAAAAACAATTGAAAAAATAGCTGCAAATAATACAATAATAACTAAAATAAATCCCACCATTATTGCATGTAAGTATTGTTTTATAAAATTTCTCGAGTATTCAATATGATAAGAATCTGAAAAACCTTCGAAAACTGAATTCACACCATTTCCAATCAGAATTACAGAAAATAAAAGAGTTGAAGATAACAATCCGCTTCTTTTATTACTATTAATATCTACGAAAATATCATGAAAAAAAACAGAAGATTCTTTAGGAATTAAGGACTCTAATAAATCTAAAAATATCTGGTCAAAATTTTCTATTGGAATAAAGGGGATTAAATTCAATATAAAGAGTAAAAAAGGAAAGAATGCCATAAAAAAACTAAAAGAAATACTTCCAGCTCTAGTTGTTATTGAGCCTTTTGAAATTCCTGTAAAATAAAGACTAAGCAGTTCATGTAAAGAAAAACCATATAAAATTTCCCATTTAATTGTTTTTAAGAAATTCGTAGTATAATTTATAGTGGAAATAATAAAATTAGTTTTAAGCAAACTCATATATTTATATTAAATATAAATTAAAATTTATCCAATTGTTTGTTTAATGAAAATTAAGTTATTAGTCGTTGGAAAAACATCTGGGAGTTTTTTAGTTCCCTTAATTTCAGATTATGTTAAAAGAATAAATCGTTTTATAAATTTTGAAATAATTGAAATAAACAACATAAAATTAAAAAAAGTAAACTCTTTAGAGATTCAAAAAAAAGAAGGAGTTAAAATTCTAGATAAAATAGATAAAATAGATCAAGTATTTATTTTAGACGAAAAAGGAAAAAGTTATAATTCGATTGATTTTTCAAAATTTATTGAAAATAAAATAGTTAATTCCTCTAAAAATATAATTTTTATTATTGGTGGAGCATACGGATTCTCTGAAAAAATTTATTCAAGATCCAATTCAATAATATCATTGTCCAAAATGACCTTTTCACACCAAATAATTAGATTATTCATGGTAGAACAACTTTACAGAGCTTTGACTATAATTAATAACCACCCCTATCATAATGAATAAATAATGAAATTAATTTTTGCATCAAGTAATAAAAATAAATTTATTGAAGTTGAGAAAATAATTCCAAAAAATATTAAACTTGGAAATTTAATAGAACTTAATTTCTTTGATGAAATTCCTGAAGATCAAGATACTATTGAAGGAAATGCAAGTTTTAAAGCAAAGTTTATACATTCTAAGTTTAATATTAATGTATTTGCAGACGATACTGGCCTTGAAGTAGAAGCTCTTAATGGAAAACCGGGAGTTCACTCTGCTAGATTTGCTGGACGGGAATGTGATTCAGAAAAAAATATTACTAAACTTCTCAAAGAATTAAAAAACATAAAAAACAGAAAAGCAAGGTTTAAAACAATTATTGCACTAGTGTTAAACGAAAAATTTTATCAATTTGAAGGAATAATAAATGGAGAAATACTTTTGTGTAAAAAAGGAAATAATGGTTTTGGATATGATTCAGTTTTTAAGCCGGATGGTTATAAAAAAAGCTTTGCAGAATTATCAATTGATATTAAAAATAAAATTAGCCACAGAGCATTAGCTGTGAACAAGCTAATTGAATTCATAAGAAAAGTTAAAAGTTAATTTTAATTCCAATAAAGATATTTTTAGTTTGTATTTTTGAGATGTTAATGAACAGGCAACTTTTTTTTATATTAATTTTTAGTTTTATAACTAATTTAGGCTTAGCTCAAAATCAGACTTTAACTGGATTTGTAGAAAATGCGGAGGATAATACTCCTATTCCAAGTGTTCATGTTATAAATCTTTCACAAGTTATTGGTGTGATTTCTGATAAAAAAGGAAAGTTTGAAATTTCTGCTAAATTAAATGACACTCTATATCTTTCTTACCTTGGATTTAAATCTATTAAAGTAAGAGTAACTAATGATTTATTGAAATTTGAAAATTCCAAAATTCAATTAACTGAACTAGCCTATGCGCTTGAAGAGGTTATTGTTAGTCCATATAAATTAACGGGATATTTAGAGATTGATGCTAAAAATATTCCTATTAGCAGATCGTTTAGATATAGTATTCCAGGTCTACCCTCAAAGGGTTATGAAGGAGGGTCAAGGAATGTCGGCGCTTTTTCCAGAATAGTTAATTCAATTTTTAACCCAGCTGACTTTTTATATAACTTATTTGGAAAAAACCCAAGACAGTTAAAGAAATTAAAAAAAATGAAGGATGATTACAGAATTAGAGAGCTTCTTGCATCAAAATTTGATAGAGAGACATTACAAGAATTATTACAGGTTGATAAAATAGATATTGATGAAATATTAAGAAATTGCAACTACTCAGATAACTTTATACTTTCAGCCAACGATCTTCAAATTTTAGATGCAATAAGCGGTTGCTATGAAGAATTTAAAGTACTTAACAGAAAGTAAGTCTTTAATAAATTTTAAAAGATTAACTTTATAAACTTTTAAAAGAAAGCATATGCTCCTCAATTCCTTAAACGCTATCAGTCCAATTGACGGTAGGTATAACGAAAAAACAAAAGCATTTGGAGATTTTTTTTCAGAACAAGCTTTAATAAATTATAGAATTTTAGTTGAAATTGAGTATTTCATTTCTTTAACCAATTTAGAAATACCATTACTTGAAGATTTTCCAAAAGAAGCAATTAGTAAAATAAGAAATATTTATTTAAATTTTTCTTTTAAGGATGCAGAAATAATAAAAGAAATTGAAAAAGAAACCAATCATGATGTTAAAGCTGTTGAATATTTTATAAAAAATAAATTCAAAGAAATAAAATTAGATAAGTATTTAGAGTACATACATTTTGGATTGACTTCTCAAGACATTAATAATACTGCCGTTCCACTTTCAATTAAAGATGCTTTAAAAAAGGTCTATAAACCAAACCTTGTGGCTCTTGTCGATTTACTAGAAGCAAAAAGTAATGAGTACTCTGAAATTGCAATGCTCGCAAGAACTCATGGACAAGCTGCCTCTCCAACAAGATTAGGTAAAGAAATAAAGGTATTCCAAGTTAGAATAAATGAACAATTAAAGTTTTTAGATACAATTCCAATTGCTGCTAAATTTGGAGGAGCAACTGGAAATTTCAATGCTCATCATGTCGCCTTTCCAAAAATTGATTGGAAAGAGTTTGGCACTTCTCTAATTAATGAATTGGGTCTTCATCATTCTTATCCAACCACTCAGATTGAACATTATGATCATCTAGCCTCATTATTTGATTGTTTAAAAAGAATTAATACAATTATAATTGATTTTAATAGAGACATATGGACCTATATTTCCATGGACTATTTTAAACAAAAAATAAATAAAAATGAAGTGGGCTCGTCTGCTATGCCTCACAAAGTAAATCCAATAGATTTTGAAAATTCAGAGGGAAACTTAGGGATTGCAAATGCTTTTTTTGAACATTTATCTTCAAAATTACCTATTTCTAGACTTCAAAGAGACCTTACAGATAGTACGGTTTTAAGAAATATAGGCGTACCCTTTAGTCACACTATAATAGCTATAAGTTCAACTATAAAAGGAATTAATAAATTAATTGTTAATAAAGTTAAAATTGATAGTGATTTAAATGAAAATTGGGCTGTTATTGCAGAAGCTATTCAAACAATCTTAAGAAGAGAAGGATATCCTAATCCTTACGAAGCTCTTAAACAACTAACAAGAATAAATTCAGAAATAAATAAGAAAACAATTCATAATTTTATTGACTCACTAAAAATTGATGATAAAATTAAAAACGAATTAAAAGGAATAAATCCTTCAAATTATACAGGAATTTAATTCACTAACTGATTCTTATCATCATTATTATTAAATGTGATGCCAGATTGAATCTTAGGAATATTCCTAATCTCCATATCTTTTTCTATATCATCCACTTGATCTTTTAAATCCTTTGTAAAGATAGTTTTCTTTCTTTTTTCAATTGGGGGATTTAATTTTTCAGCATTTTCAAATTCAATTACACTTTCTAATATTTCTCTAGGTAATTTTTTTGCCTTATCTAATGTGCTTAAAAATTCTCGCTGAAAAAAATTGTCAATTTGGATTCTTCTTTTAGTGGTATGAGCAAATTTTCCAATCACACTACATACATTATCTCTTTCCTCTGGACTCAATTTATCAACAAATTCATATTCTTCAATTTTCTTTAAACTTAAAATAATTGGTTCTAGTGCATCCTTAGTAACTATAAATACGTTGTATTCTCCAATTTTATAACTAAACTGATCAATTACGTTCAAAGTATTAGATGGTATCACTAAAAATAAATCATTTTTAACATCATCATGTTTAGCATATTTTTTTAAATTTTCAGTTTGATCTTTAATGTATTTAGGAAAGTTATCTAAATTATTATTTGATGGACTTTTGGCATCAAAAACAATAAGTTGATCCATTATTTCAATTGAATTATCGGGTTTATTTCTAGGGTGTGGAAACTCTTCCTGTCCAACATATTTTATTATATAATTTCTACATATTTCTTTAAGGTAATTTTCTACATCCTTTTCGTGTTTTACCCACTGACTCTTCATTTTATCAAACTCTTCTTCTTTTTCACGAACTCTTAAATTATTATTGGCCTGTTTTTCATCCTCAGCTGATTGCTTTAGAGTGATGAGTGCTTCAATTTCTTTTTTTGAATCTAAAACTCTTTTTTCTTCCTCGTTACTAAGTTTAGTGTTAATGTTTTTTAAATCATTTCTTTCTTCAGAAATAGATCTTAGTGAAGTTTCAAGTTCAGTGTTTTTTGTTTTTAGTTCATCAAAAGATTTGAGTTGAACATTTAAAAGATCTCTTTTCCTCTCCAATTCTTTAATAGAAGATTCTTTAAAACTAAGGTTTTTTTCTAATTCAATTATTCTTAAATTATTTTGGTCAATATTTAAATTCGGTTTTTTTAAGTATAATAAAACAAACCCAAACAAAATAACCGCTAAGATTATATATTCCATAATAATTATATCATTTAAAAAAAAGAGGATACTTAAAATTAAGGAAAATTATTTAGTTAGGTACATTTTTCTTCTAGAGTATAATTCGTAGAATTGATCATCTTTTAAATCATCAATAAATAAAATACTTTCACCAGTACTTTTCATTTCAGGACCTAAACTTTTATTTACGTTTGGAAATTTATTAAACGAAAAAACAGGTTGTTTAATAGCGAAGCCTTTTAAGTTAGGCTTATAATCAATGTCGGACACCTTAAGCTCACCTAACATAACTTTTGTAGCATAGTTAACATAAGGTTGTTTATAAGCTTTTGCTATGAAAGGAACTGTCCTAGAAGCTCTAGGATTTGCTTCAATTATATAAACAACTTCATCTTTAATAGCGAATTGAATATTAATTAGTCCTACCGTGTTTAATGATAATGCAATTTTATTTGTATGATCAATTATTTGTTGCATAACTAACTTACCAAGGTTAAATGGAGGAAGCGTTGCATTAGAGTCTCCGGAATGTACCCCACAAGGCTCTATATGCTCCATTATTCCAATAATCAAAACATTTTCACCGTCACAGATAGCATCAGCTTCTGCCTCAATAGCTCCATCAAGATAATGATCTAATAAAAGCTTATTATTGGGTATTTTTTGTAGAAGATCAACAACATGTGCTTCTAAATCCTTCTTATTTATAACAATTTTCATTCCTTGTCCCCCTAGGACATATGAGGGTCTAATAAGGATTGGAAAATCAAGTTTGTCAGCAAGAACTAATGCTTGGTCAGCGGTTTCGGCTACACCAAATTCGGGATACGGTATGTTATTTTCTTTAAGTAATGTTGAAAAACTCCCTCTATCTTCTGCTAAATCTAAAGCTTTATATGTTGTTCCCATAATCTTAATACCATACCTATCTAGCTTTTCTGCTAATTTAAGAGCAGTTTGACCACCTAATTGAACAATTACTCCCTCTGGATTCTCATGTTGGATTATGTCATAAATATGTTCCCAAAATACAGGCTCAAAATATAACTTATCTGCGATATCAAAATCAGTTGAAACAGTTTCAGGATTACAATTTATCATTATGGTTTCATAATCACACTCAGCAGATGCAAGAACTCCATGAACACAACAGTAATCAAATTCTATTCCCTGCCCTATTCTGTTTGGACCAGAACCTAATACAACTATCTTTTTTCTTTTAGAAACCTCACTTTCATTTTGAGTTGTCATAGTACCATCAGATAACTGAAAAGATTCTTCAAAAGTAGAGTAATAATAAGGTGTTTTAGCTTTAAACTCTGCAGCACAAGTATCTACTAACTTATATACTCTGTTAATATTTAAGCTCTTTCTTTTCTTATGTACAGTGCTTTCTAAACAACCCAACATATGTGCTATTTGACGATCTGCAAATCCCATTTGTTTAGCCTCCAATAATAATTCTTTTGATACATTATCTATTTTAAATTTTGAAATTTCTTTTTCTAAAGCAATTAGTGACTCGTATTGTCTCAAGTACCATATGTCAATTTTAGTTATCTCATGAATTCTGTCAAGAGAAATACCCATTTTAATTGCATCATAAATAACAAAAACCCTATCCCAAGATGCATTTGTTAATTTACTAATAACTGTTTCATAGTCTGTGTAACCCTTTCCATCTGCTCCTATGCCATTTCTCTTTATTTCTAAGGACTGGGTAGCTTTGTGTAATGCTTCAATAAATGATCTTCCAATACCCATTACTTCTCCAACAGATTTCATTTGAAGTCCTAACGTCCTATCGGAACCCTCAAACTTGTCAAAATTCCATCTAGGAATTTTAACGATTACATAATCTAAAGTAGGTTCAAATAATGCAGATGTAGATTTTGTTATTTGGTTATCTAATTCATCCAAATTGTAGCCTATTGCAAGTTTACTTGCGATTTTTGCAATAGGATAACCAGAAGCTTTAGACGCAAGAGCTGAAGACCTTGATACTCTTGGATTAATTTCTATGGCAATTATATCCTCTTTTTCATCAGGACTAACAGCAAATTGAACATTACATCCTCCAGCAAAATCTCCAATACTTCTCATCATTTTAATTGCCATATCTCTCATTCTTTGATAAGCAGTATCAGATAAAGTCATTGCAGGTGCAACGGTTATTGAATCCCCAGTATGTATTCCCATAGGATCCATATTTTCAATTGTACAAATAATTACAACATTATCATTTTTATCTCTTAAAAGCTCCAATTCATATTCTTTCCAACCCATTAATGCTTTATCAATTAAAACTTCATGTATAGGTGAAGCTTCTAATCCTCTAGTTAATAATTCATCAAAATCTTCTGCCTTATAAACTAAAGAAGCTCCACTTCCTCCTAAAGTAAAAGAAGGTCGTATTACTAGAGGAAACCCAAATTCTTGAGCAATTTCTTTTCCTTTTAAAAATGATGTTGCAGTCTTTGCTGGTGCAACAGGAATATCTATCTTTTTTAAAAGCTGCTTAAATTGTTCTCTATCCTCACAAATGTTAATAGCATCAATATCTACCCCAATAATTTCGACATTAAAATCCTTCCAAATTCCTTTTTCATCAGCTTCTATACATAGATTTAAAGCACTTTGACCTCCCATTGTGGGTAATACAGCATCTATTTTATGATTTGATAAAATTTCTTTAATTGATTTTGTGGTAAGTGGTTTTAGATAAACATGATCGGCCATTACCGGATCTGTCATTATAGTAGCTGGATTGGAATTTATTAAAATTGTTTTAATCCCATCTTCTCTAAGTGATCTTAGTGCTTGAGAACCAGAGTAATCAAACTCACAAGCCTGACCAATAATAATTGGACCCGACCCTATGATTAATATACTTTTTAAATCTTTTCTTAATGGCATTTATTATTAGAATTTGGTTAATGAATATATATAAAAAAAGGTGTTACTTAAAAAGTAACACCTTAAATTTTTAAAATTTTTATACACTTATTTTTTATGTCTTGGTTCGCAGGAAACAGAAATTTTATTTCTTCCTTTAGATCTTCTATTAGATAGAACATTTCTTCCACTTGGTGTGGACATTCTTTCTCTAAAACCGTGTTTATTACGTCTTTTTCTTTTTGATGGTTGAAAAGTTCTTTTCATTACAATTAATTAACTATTTTTACTCAAATTTGCGCCCAAATATACAATATCTTTTAACTAACTCAAGTGTAATTTTAAAAATCTTTTGAGTTTAACAATTAATTAAAAAAACAATATTATGTATCCAAAATATATAAAATTAATTCTTGCACTTTTAACATTAGCTTATTCAATATTTCAGTTTTATGAAAATAATATTGGAAATGGAATAGCATTAATTTTTTTGTTAGCAATATTTATATTTTTATATTTTAAAAATGAAATTATTTTACTTGCATTTTTAAGACTTCGCAAGCAAGATTTTACTGGAACTGAAAAGTGGCTTAATAAAATTAAAAATCCACAAAGTGCTTTAACAAAAAAACAAGTAGGATATTATAATTATTTAAAAGGAATAATATCCTCACAAACGAATTTAACTTTAGCAGAAAAATATTTTAAAAAAGCAATTTCTATTGGATTATCAATGAATCACGATTTAGCCATGGCAAAATTAAGCTTGGCAGGAATATTAATCCAAAAAAGAAGAAAAAGAGAAGCTACAACACTTTTAAATGAAGCCAAAAAAATTGATACACAAAAAATGTTGTCTGATCAAATTAAAATGATGCAACAACAGATGAAAAAAATCTAATCTTCCATAATAATTTCTGGCACTTTATTATTTATCCAATCAGCTCTTTTTAATATCATAGCGTGGTCTCCAAGAGGTAATTCTATATAATCCTTTAAAAAAATTGGAGGTAAAATCAAGTCCTTAGATCCATGAATATGAATTATATTTTTTATGGGTACACTTTGTTTCCATTCAATCATTTCTCTTATTGACCAGTTTAAATAATTTTCATCTCTGACTGAAAGATATTTTCTGTAAAGTTCAACCCTCCTTTTTACTTTAGGACCTAAAACGAATGAAATTAAAGATTCAAAATCATTTAACCATTTAACAGGGAGGAGTTTGTAACTTTTAGTTGCCTTTCCAAATTTCATGTGAGTTGGAAGCTCAGAATTACTTTTTACACTAGATATAATGACAAGTTTACTGACTTTGATAATTTTAGAAACTTCTTGAACTAATATCCCACCAAAAGAAACTCCAATTAGGACAGGATTTTTATGTATAATTAGCTTTGAAAATCTTTTAGCATAATCTTCTAATGATTCATATATGTATGGGTCAATCCATTCTAAGTAGTGTAAGCTAAAGTTCTGTGGAAATTTAATCTTTTCAAAAATTAATGAATTTGCTGACATTCCAGGCATTAAGTAAACATGTATCATTTTCAGCAATATTTCTAATTTATATTCTTTAAGCTTTATTTTAAGTATATTTGTAATTCTTACAAAATTAGCTATAAATATTAAATGGGAAATCTAACTATAAATGACAATGTTTTTTTGCGCCAATTTGAAGTTGAAGTTGGGGAAGATTTAGCTAAAATTGAATATGCCTTACAAGACAGAAAAATATTTCTTACTAAATTAATTATTCCCATTTCTAATACTGATCAAAATTTTGAAGAGACTTTTATAAAAGAAGTTTTTGAATTAATTAGAGAGAAAAACATAAGGATAATGCCTACATCTCCTGAAATCAGAAAGTTTATTAAAAAACATAAAGAATTTAAAGACCTTCTACCTATTGGAGTTAGACTTTAATTAGTTTATTAGAACTTTCTACAAGTACATATCCATCTTCTGATATTTCCTTTAAATCATATTTTACAATTTTATCTACTAAATTTTTTCTCCAATGAGCTTTAACCCTTACATAGTTTTCAGAAAACCCATGAATAAATCCTTTTTTATTTTCTGACTCAAATAATATACTTTTCTTAGTCCCGATTTGATTTGAATAAAAGTTTCTTCTCATTTTAACTGACAATGATCTTAACATTTTACTTCTTTTAAATCTAACTTGTTTTGGAATTATATTAGAAAAATCAATAGCCTTCGTATTGTCTCTTTCTGAATAAGAAAAAACATGTAAATAAGAAATATCTAAACTTTGAATAAACCTGTAGGTTTCCATAAATAATTCGTCTGTTTCGCCTGGAAAACCAACAATTACATCAGCACCGATACAAGCATTGGGGATCAGAGTTTTAATATAATTTATTCTTTCTCTGTATAAATCTCTTTTATATCTTCTTCTCATTAGTCTAAGTATATCATCACTTCCACTTTGAAGTGGAATGTGAAAATGAGGAACAAATATTTTGCTATTTGCTACGAAATGAATTATTTCATTTGAAAGCAAATTAGGTTCAATAGATGAAATTCTAATTCTCGATATTCCTTTCACTTTTTCTAATTCAGAAATCAATTCTAAAAATGTATTGTCATGCTTCTTTTGACCAAATTCTCCCTTTCCATAATCACCAATATTTACTCCAGTTAATACAATTTCTTTTATTCCAGAATTTGATATAGATTCAGCAGCCAAGATAACATTAGATAATTTATCACTTCTCGAAACACCTCTTGCTAAAGGAATTGTACAATAGGTACATTTATAATCGCAACCATCTTGAACTTTTAAAAAAGACCTTGTTCTATCTCCAATTGAATAGCTAGATTTATAAAAATCTGTTTCACTTATTTCACATGAATGAACTTCAGCTAAATTATTTTTATTTAAATCATTTAAATAATCTAATATTTTAAATTTTTCTTTACTTCCAAGTACCAAATCTACTCCATTGACTTGAGCTAATTCTTCTGGTTTTAGTTGTGCATAACAACCTATTGCTATAATAAATGCCTCTGAATTTAGTTTTAAAACTCTGGAAACTAATTTTTTAAATTGTTTATCTGCATTCTCAGTTACAGAACAAGTGTTTATAATATATATATCTGAAATTTCATCAAATTTCACGACATCATATCCTTGATCTAAAAACTGTCTTGAAATTGTGGAAGTTTCTGAAAAATTTAATTTACAGCCTAATGTAGTAAGTGCTACTTTTAAACCTTTATTCATTTATATTGAAAAACTTAAATTAGCAAACAAATATAAGCTGAAATCTTATGATCAAAAAATATAAGTTTATTACATCAATTGTTTTGATGTTGATTTTGGCTTGTTCAAAGGAATCTATATATGATGAAAATAATATTTTTAGATATAATGAACATTCTAACATAAGCTCATTAGACCCAGCATTTTCTAGTGCATTACGTAATATTTGGCCGGTAAATCAACTATTTAACGGATTAGTCCAATTAGATGATTCTCTAAACATTAAACCAGACATAGCTAGTAGTTGGATAATTTCAAAAGATGGAAAAAAATATGATTTTATTATTAAAAAAAATATTTTTTTTCATAAGTCAAATATTTTTGGAATAGACTCGACTAGATATGTTAATGCCCATGACTTTAAATATAGTTTTAATAGATTGAGAAATCCTGAACTTGGTTCACCTGGATCGTGGGTTTTAAATAATGTTGAAAGTTTTAGTTCCCCAAATGACAGCATATTTTCTATTAGGTTAAAAAAACCGTTTGCAGCTTTTTTAGGGATTTTATCTATGAAATATTGCTCAGTAGTTCCAAAAGAGGCAATAGATTATTATGGAGATAAGTTTGGGAAAAATCCCTTGGGGACTGGTCCATTTAAATTTAAAAGATGGGAAGAAAACATCAAGTTAGTACTTAGGAAAAATAACCAATATTTTGAAAAGGATGAAAAGGGAATACAATTACCTTACCTAGAGGCTATATCTATAACGTTACTGGCTGATAAAAAAAGTGAGTTTATGGAATTCATGCAAGGTAAAATTGACTTTATAAACTCAATCGATTCTTCATTTAAAGATCAACTTTTAGAAAATAACGGAAATCTAAAAAACCAATATTCTAAATCTATTAACTTATTAACAGGACCTTACCTTAATACAGAATATATTGGCTTTTTTCTTGGAAATAATAATTCACCAGTAAATTCTAAGAAATTAAGACTAGCAATTAATTATGGTTTTGATAGAGTTAAAATGATGAAATATTTAAGAAACAACATTGGTTACCCTGCTAATAATGGTTTCATACCCTTTGGACTAAATAAAAATATTAACACTAAAGGTTTTAATTATCAACCAAAAAAAGCAAAGAAACTTGTAGAAGATTATAAAAAAGAAATGGGTAAAAAATCAATTGAAATAGAGCTCTCAACGGATGCTAACTATATAGATATTGTTGAATATATTCAAAGAGAGCTTCTTGAAATTGGAATAAATATTAAAATAAACATCATGCCTCCCTCTAGTTTAAGACAAGCAAAATCAAATGGAAAGTTAGAAATGTTTAGAGCAAGTTGGATAGCTGATTACCCAGATGCTGAAAATTACTTATCTCTTTTCTATTCAAAAAATAAAGCTCCAAATGGGCCTAACTATACACATTTTGAAAATTCTATCTATGACAAAATATATATTAATACGTATTTAGAACAATCCAAAATTAAAAGAAATATAGCTTACTCAGAACT
>TARA_B110000046_G_scaffold164712_1_pt1 | contig 15909 bp, 14 predicted proteins | sample TARA_B110000046 | Tara Oceans TARA_B110000046 (sample SAMEA4397157) | marine metagenome | biome: Polar Biome; feature: [DCM] deep chlorophyll maximum layer (ENVO:01000326); material: water (ENVO:00002006), including particulate matter (ENVO:01000060) such as... | depth 40 m
CGCGCCATAGGAATAGAAATAACCGGCACCACTCGCTTCACACCGAAGGCGGCTTTAAGCGAACCGGCGATCTGTTTGTACTTGGGTACATTCATCTCCGCAAAAGAGAGCAGCAGTACAAAGAAAGCCATTAGCAGTGTCGCCATGTCGGCAAATGTTGCCATCCAAGCAGGTGCGCCCCCTTTGCAGGGTGGGCAGGGGGGTGGGGGCGACGGAGGCGGCGGGCCGTCATTCGCCGCGCCTGCACCCTCATTATCCGCGCCTTCTCCGCCCTCCTCCGGCAGTTCTTCAGCGTCTATTGGTTCTTCAGCCATTAGCGTTCTCGGACCTACGCTGCTGACACAAGTTTAGCGCGTGCCTTAGGGCTTAAGAAAGCCGCTAGGAAATCGCTTAGTACCCGCGGATTGCCGCCGTCTTGAATAAACAAAATCCCTTCGATAATAAGCTCGTTATTGGCCTCTTCAAGATCAGCCTGGTTTTCCAGCTTCATCGCAATGGGCAGACAAATTACATTAGCCAAAATTGCACCGTACATGGTGGTCAGCAAGGCAACAGCCATCGCTGGACCAATCGCCTTTGGGTCCGACATGTTACCTAGCATCTGCACTAGACCAATCAGGGTTCCAATCATGCCCATAGCAGGAGCAATTTCACCCCAGGCAGAAAAAATCTTAGCGCCCATAGCGTGGCGCATTGCGGTCATATTTTTCTCTCGCTCCAAAGAGCCTTTAATAATGGTAGCATCGGCTCCGTCCACCAACATAGCAACGGCCTTGGCCAGAAAGGGGTTGGCGATTTCCTGTCCTTCTAGTGCGATCATGCCGTCTTTACGAGCGATAGTAGCCAGCTCGACAATCTGTTCGATCAATGTCTCAGGCGCGTCGAGCTTATTTTTAAAGGTCTTCGCCAAGACGCCAACCGCGCCTAGAAACTCCCCCAGCGAGGAGCGAAACATAACCACCATGATTGACCCGCCCACCACAATAAGCATCGACGCGGTGTCAATAAATGCCGACGTGTCGTCAATGGCCATAAAGATTAAACCAAAGGCGCCTACTAGCCCTACAATTGTTGCGATATCCATTAAATTTCCTCAACCCCGTAAATAATGACCATACTCTAACCTAAACTGAGTAAATTCTCTGTTCCTGTAAGATCGGCAGTTGTCAGTAAATATTAAGCCCGCTGCCAACAGCTATTTAATAATCCATAACATGCGCACAAATACGGTTAATTTGACCCCAACAGCTTACTAATTTATGAAAGCTGCCGATATACGTTGTAGGCAGGTTATTTATGCTATATTTCCGATGTATTTAGCTTATCTTGTCATTGAAAATTGGTCGACTATACCTTACTAATCCGCGGGATGGTTTAAATGCTTTATGAGTCCAGTTCACGTCACTACAGCAAAAGGAGATGCTTGTGGAAGATAAAATAATGATGATGCACAGAGGGTTCGACGGCCTTAGAACCCTGTGTGCAAAATTATTTCGCGCCACAGGCTCAGTGGCCGCAATGATTGCTCTGCTAGCAGGTTGCGACAACTATCGGATAGACGAAAAATGTAGCGACCATATCTCTCGCGGCGATAGGGGCACGTTTGTCACCGATGATTCTGGCCTTGCCAAAGACATAGAAACCGGGACTACCTGGTATAGATGCGTCGCCGGCAAAAGCTTTTCTAACTATCGCTGTAAAGGCGAAGCCCTCTATTTAAGCTGGGATGATGCAACCGAATACGCCGAAGAGTTTTCGCAAAAATCTGGGATTCAATGGCGCCTACCCACTAACGATGAGATGAAATCTATTATAGAGGGCTCCTGTATTGGCCCCGCCATCAACGGGAATGTCTTCCCCGCTGCCGAAACGTACAACCACTGGACATCCAGCAATAGTCGGCACCAGAAGTCTTTTAAGTGTTCAATAAATACGTACAACGGAAGCTTAACTTGCCGTCAGGCCAGGGTGCTTAAGCAGCCATTTTTATTGGTTCAAGACTAAGCGCGATATCACTACCGGCTAGGGGCGGTCGGTTTTTTTAGCAAAGCTTAGGCATTGATCACCCTGCACGCGGATGACTTCCATTGAGGGCAGCATCTTCGACTTGAATCCCATAGCTCCACATCCATAGGGCCTTTTAGGGTCATGGGTTATCTTAAAATATTTACAGGCCCAACAATCAGGGCCGGTGTTTCTTAGCTTGGTCACGCTTGGGTTTCCAAAATTCCTGATAGGCTTTCCACACAACGGTCATAAAAAACAACACGCCGATCACTGTGGCAAACACATCGGTCAGGGCAATGCCTTTGACCCATGTCAGCTCAGGTTTTATATAGATCATTAAGATCATCGGCACCGCGATTAAAAAGTAAGTGCGAATCAGTTTGCACACGGCACATGGCGGCGTATTATTTTGGTCTGCCATCACTATCCCCCGGTTTACAATTCAGTTGGCACTGCATTTTATCTTCACGTTATGAGCTTAGGCAGTTTATGCCGATTTTAGTCATCACACCAGATACTCTTCTATTTAAGTGCCGTGGCCGCGACCACCCGAACGCTATAGGCAGACGCCAGAGTAGCATCCACCATGGGGCCAATACCTGTGTTTAGACGCGTCTGTCGCCCGGCCGGCAATATGTTCGAAAGCGTTATGCGTTTGCCGCTACGGGCAATTGATAGCTGTAACTGAATATTAGCCATGCCAACTGGGCTATTATTTTTAGTCGTCACCTGTAGGTAGCCCTCTGGGTTTAACGATAACCGCGCACTTAGAAATGACTCAGGCTCCAGTTGCAGGCGCACCAAAATCAGCTGCGCACTCGATCGCTTGCCCAGTTCACCGCCAGCGGCAACGGCCTGCTTAAAGTAGCTTGCGGCCTTTTCATATTGTTGGCTCGCCATAGCCGACTCCCCCAGATAGTAACTCGCCGCAGAGGTTGGCAATAGCGCGTAACTGCGTTTTATATCGGCTAAACCAAGATCTTTTTGGCCTCGTTCATGGCGCAAAATACCACGCGCCAAATAGGGGCTAAAATACTCTGGATTCTTGTCAATAGCTGTGGTGAATGCTTTTTCAGCATTACTTTGATTATCGACCATTTTCCATGCGTGCCCTCGCAGCTCCCAAAATGAGGCTTCCCGCGGCTGGATTGCAACGGCCTTATCAAGCTCATCGAGAGCGTCCCTGCCGTCTTTTTTCGACAGTGCAACTATGGCCGCCTCTTCAGCTTTGTAGGCGTTGGTATCCCTGTGCAACTGAGCAATGGCCTGCTGATAGCGCGCTTTGTAACGCTCACCTCGAGGTAGGGTTTGTGCTCTTCGGATGTTGGCCTGGACACGCTGGATGGACGGCGGATGACTGGCAAACAGCCCACTGATAAAGTCAGCTTGGCGTTTTTCACTCAACGCCACAAATATCTGCTGTAATTCGACTGCACCCTTGGGCTCATAACCCGCCTTCGCCATGTAGTTCATTCCGTAATAGTCGGACTCTAGCTCATCATCGCGTCCATATTTAGCCATCCATGCGGCAGTTCCCAGCTGTGATGCCACCCCATAAAGCTGGCCACCGTCACGGTTAGCGGTGCCCATACCAATAGCCACAACACCAATGCTGCTCAGCGTGCTGCGCGTCATCTGAGAGGCTCCATGTCGAGCAGCTGCATGAACAATCTCATGGGCTAACACAGCGGCCAACTGAGACTCATCATCAAGGTGCATTAGTAGACCGCGATTAATCGCGATTTTCCCACCTGGCAGGGCCCAAGCGTTAGGGACTGAATTATTGAGCACCACAAACTCATAAGGAAGATCCGGCTGGTCGCTCACTGCCGCTAGCCTCTTACCGACACCAGCCACATAGTTTTGGAGTTTGGCGTCCAGATAATAATCGCCGCCCTGTGATTGGCGCGAAGGCTGATAGTTTTTTACGCCAACCGCGATTTCCTGCTGGGGCGACATTAACGATAGTTCGTTTTTACCCGTAACCGGGTTAACTGAACACCCCTGCAGCAACAAAACCGTACCTAAACATGCCGCGTAAAGTCTTTTGAATACTAAGACCATGGTGTTGCTCCTTTTAGTATCTCTATAACGTCATTTGGTTGCTATAATGACAGCATTAATTACACCTAATTTCCACCAAATGGCCAATTTAAATGATGCTAACGATTATTTCTCCAGCCAAGAAACTCGACTATAGCGGCACAGTTGAGGCCAAGGCCTACACGCAGCCGGCCCTGATAAATCATTCCAAGGAGTTGCTTGAAGGGCTGAAAACCCTTTCACCACAGGATGTGTGCGCACTGATGGGGCTCAGCGACAAGCTCGGCGCGCTCAACTATGAGCGGTTTCAAGAATGGCACACGCCCTTTAATGAAAATAATGCACGGCAGGCTGTACTGGCCTTTAAAGGCGATGTCTATCAAGGGTTAGATGCGCAAAATATGACCGAGGGTCAGCTAGCTTGGGCACAGGATAACTTACGTATCCTGTCAGGGCTGTATGGCCTGCTGCGGCCACTCGATTTAATGCAGCCCTATCGCCTAGAGATGGGCACTAAATTCAGTAACGCCAGAGGTAGTGACCTGTATAAGTTCTGGGGCAATCTCATTACCGGAGAAATTAACAAATTACTCAGTGGAAAGGCACCTGTATTATTAAATCTTGCCTCCAATGAATACTTTAAAGCCGTGCAAGTGAAAAAGATTAATGGTCAGATTATCAGCCCTCAATTCATGGACAAAAAAGATGATAAATACAAAATTATTAGCTTTTTTGCCAAGAAGGCGCGGGGCCTTATGGGTGCTTATATTATTAACAACAAAATTACCGATGTTGAAAAAATTAGAGGCTTTACTGAAGACGACTACCGCTACAATGCCGCGATGAGCGAAGGCGACAAATGGGTTTTTACCCGCGGTTAAATTTTTACAGCGTTTGGATGGTTCATGGATAAGCCCTTTTCACAGGCCTGCTTTAACAACCGCGGGCCTATCACAGAGGTTCTTCAGCGGGTCTTTGCACACAGCAGTAATATACTCGAGATCGGCAGCGGCACTGGGCAACATGCCGTTTGGTTTGCCAATAAAATGCCGCATCTGCACTGGCAGACGAGTGATCGGCGCAGTAATCATGCCGGTATCAACCAGTGGATTAGTCAGTATCCGGCAACTAATTTAGTCGAGCCTGTTGCTTTGGATGTTCTGACTGATATCTGGCCATCTAGCACCTATGACGGCATCTACTCCGCCAACACGGCACATATAATGCCGTGGGAGGCCGTTGTCGCAATGTTTGCCGGAATCGGCGAACACCTATTAAGCAAGGGGTTGTTCTGTCTTTACGGACCAATGAAATATAGGGGCGTATTAGACGCCGCGAGTAATATACAGTTTGATCAAATGCTGCGACAGCAGCTTCCACATCAGGGTATTAGAGAGTTTACTGAGGTTAATCGGCTCGCTGCTGCTGCTGGATTAATGTTTCGTGAAGACAAAGCCATGCCCGCCAACAATAGATTACTAGTGTGGCGGAAAAGGTAGGCCACCGTTAGAGGCGGCTCGCTCTAACCCAACAGCAGGTAATCTAGAGCAAGGCCAATAAACACCACCGCGCCCACTTTGTGGTTATTTAAAAAAGACTCAAAATACAGGGCAGGATCTCGCCGTCTGGCCTGGATGTTTTGGTTGATAAAATATAATGCCGCGGCCGCCAGCCCAAATCCATAAAATAAGCCGCGCCCGAACTCAAGCCCCGCCAACACCAAACAAAATAAGGTTAATAACTGCAATAACGCAATAATTAACAGGTCATGCCGGCCAAATAATATTGCTGTCGATTTAATACCGACTTTTAAATCGTCCTCTCTATCAACCATTGCATAATACGTGTCAAAGGCAATGGTCCACAAAATCACAGCCGCAAAAACCCACCATAATGCGAGGGGTAGTTCTCCGCGCTCGGCGGCAAAGGCCATAGGTACAGTCCAGGCCCAGGCCGCACCTAACCCCAACTGTGGTAGGTGGGTAAAGCGCTTTAAAAAGGGGTACGTTGAGGCAAGTGCCAGACCGCCAAATGACAGCATGATCGTGAGCTTATTAGTCATTAATACCAGTACCAATGAAAGACAAAGCAATAGTACAAAGAGTATTAACGCCTGACGGGGCTGTATCTCGCCAGCAGGCAGCGGCCGATTTTTGGTTCGCTCAACACTGCCATCGACATTGCGGTCCGCGTAATCATTGATCACGCAGCCTGCCGCGCGCATGGACACAACACCAAGGGTAAAAATAATAAGATTTGCAAGCGAAGGCTCCCCTTCGCCAGCAAACCACAGCGCCCAAAGTGTGGGCCACAAAAGCAAGTAGGTGCCTATGGGGCGATCGAGTCGCATGAGCCTCAACCATCGGTTTGCCGGTCTAGGCCTGTCAGTTACGCTGGTCATCTATTTATAGCTGCCGTGTAAATTCAACGTGAAGGCTTTGATTGTACGGTTTAAAGTCAGATAAGAATATCTCGCTGACCAACAGTGGTTTTTGGTCGAGATGAAACACCGAACGTCGACCCCACATCGGCGCAGTCACGCCCCTTAGTGTTTGTGGCAATTGCGCATTGGTAGAAGACATGGACGCCACCTCTACTGGATCGCGACGCATAGTTACATCGTTAAATAATAGAGCGCCGAGGGGCCGGCTATCGAGATGACGCAGTTTTCGCAGGCGCCCTGTCAATGTTTGTAGCGGAATAATACTGCGGGCATAGACCCAAGGCTGTCCCTTACCATACAGAATAACTTCTCTTATTAATGCAAGCCGGCGCGGCCCCAGTGACAGCGCCCGTCTCTCAGAGAGTCTTGGTTGCTGTAACCCTTGGCTTAGCACCTGTACACGAAAATCACCTGCACTAGCCTCTATAAGACGCCTTGTTAATGAGCCCGTATCTGCTAGCCAATCCCGCCATTTTTTGGGCACAGATGCATCTGTAGCCGATAGCATCGTTCGCCAGGCAGGTTCCTTGCGGAGGCGAAAATTGTAAAATCGCGAGGTTAGCAATCTATTCTCAAGGCCCTATGGAGTATAGCTGGGGCAGGCCATCGGGACGAGCGCGGAATCGCTTGTACTCCCACTGATACTGATTAGGTGCCAAATCAACGATTGACTCGACACCTTGATTCATCGCAAGCAAGCTGGTTTGTTGATCTTCACTATAGATATCTGTACAGACAGGCTTAAAAACTATCTTCCAGCCACCGGGCACGCGCAAGGCAGTGCACAGAAGCGCCTGACTGCCAGATCGCTGCAAAAGATTATGCACTAGCGTCATGGTCTGGGCAGGCACACCAAACAATGGCGCGAAATCTCCACTAGCTGCGGGCGGCTGCTGGTCGGGTAGTATTGCCGTGACCTCACCTCGCTTTAATGCCTTAATTAATGCTGCTACACCACGTACGTTGGTCGGCACCAAGGTGGCGCCTGCTTGCTCCCGGGACGACTTTACATACTGTTCCATGCCAGCCATTTTGGGTGGCTCATACAATGAGGTCATGGCTGCCTGCTGTGATACCCACAGACCTATTACTTCCCAGTTACCCTGATGCGGTAATATCAAAATGGTGCCACGCTCATCGGCCAAGGCGCTCTGAAAATAGTCTAGGCCCTCAACAGCGGTAATTTTTTGCGCCAGCCACAGATTGCCTTTACCCCAAAGTCGCGGGGTCTCGCAGATGGCCTGACCCAAGTGCAACATACGCTGCCGCGCTATTTGCTCACGCCGCTCAGGCGTCATAAATGGATAGCAAAGGTCTAGGTTGATACGTGCTATACGAATAGACCTTTCATCTAATAGGATGATTAGTCGGCCTAAAAACCGACCAACCCCGCGAGCAACGGATAACGGCAAGCAGGAGAGCAACGTTAAAAAGAGTAGCGCGAATTTACTTTTCAATCGATTCTCAAAGGTTGTCTATTAGTTCGTTTTTGAGATAGTCTCGCAGATCACCGCCAATCTCATGGTGTACCAAGCCTAATTCGATATTCGCCTTCAAGAGGCCCATCTTGCTGCCGCAGTCGTATCGAACGCCCTCATATTCATAGGCCAGTACCTGCTCTTCGGTAAGCAGCGTCTGGATAGCGTCCGTCAATTGAAATTCGCCACCGGCACCAGGCTTGAGCCGCGCTAGATGGCTAAAGATTTGCGGGGTAAAAATATATCGGCCCGTTACACCCATATTTGAAGGCGCATCGGTAAAAGCCGGCTTCTCAACAATCGCATCCAGCAGGTACACTCGATCTGTTTGCTTCACGCCACTAATCACGCCATAGGACGATATTTCTGGACCCTCTACTTTTTGCACCGCAATCACAGAACTTTTGTAAAACTCGTATGCCTCAACCATCTGTCGCACGGCGCCTTTTTCGGCGTGAATAAGGTCATCTGCAAGAATAACTGCAAACGGCTCATCGCCCACTAAATGAGACGCCGTAGAAACGGCATGCCCTAATCCGAGAGCTTCGGTTTGCCTAATATAGGTACAGCTTACGCCCTTGGGAACAATATTTTGAGCAATTGCTAGCAATTCTTTCTTACCACGCTGCTCAAGCTGATGTTCTAGCTCATAGGCCTTGTCAAAATGGTCGGCAATGCTGCGTTTAGTTCTGCCGGTGACAAAAATCATTTCTGTAATCCCAGCCTCAACAGCCTCTTCAACCGCATATTGGATCAGAGGCTTATCGACCACCGGCATCATTTCTTTAGGGCTGGCTTTGGTAGCGGGCAAAAAGCGCGTTCCCATACCTGCAACAGGAAATACTGCTTTGCGTACTTTTTCACCGTGTCTAACGTGAACCATTTGTAACTCCTGATCTGGTGTAACTTTATATTGTGTTAGCTTTATTATATCCACAAGTGATGGTTTGAAAGCCACTTATTACGCGCTTTGGTTTAGATATGGTCTATCTTTCTGGGCATGCGGCTCTATAATTGCCGTTTCTTCGTTCTTATTAAATAATTTAGGTGAATTTGTGGGCAATCTATGTGCGCCTCCTGATACGTTTCAGGAGCTAATATCAAGACTTCAGGAGTACTGGGGTGGAAAAGGCTGTGTTGTCATGCAGCCATTAGACTTGGAAGTTGGTGCCGGCACATTTCACCCCGCAACGTTTTTGCGTGCCATAGGCCCAGAGACTTGGAACAGCGCCTATGTGCAACCTTCGCGCAGACCCACAGACGGCCGATATGGCGAAAACCCGAATCGATTACAACATTATTACCAGTTTCAGGTGGTGATGAAACCTTCGCCCGCTGATTTTCAAGAGCTTTACCTTGGCTCCCTGCGACATCTAGGTATAGATACCCTGGTACATGACGTACGCTTTGTGGAAGATAATTGGGAATCTCCAACGCTAGGTGCCTGGGGTCTTGGCTGGGAAATCTGGCTCAATGGCATGGAAGTATCCCAGTTTACGTATTTTCAGCAGGTCGGCGGCCTGGAATGTTACCCGGTGACCGGTGAAATTACCTATGGGCTAGAGCGTATAGCGATGTATTTACAGGCGGTGGACAGCATCTATGACCTCGTTTGGGCCCAGGGCCCAGATGGCGATGTTACCTATGGTGACGTGTTTTTACAAAATGAGGTGGAGATGTCTACCTTCAACTTTGAATATGCAGACGTAGACTTTCTATTTCAAAGCTTTGATCAGTACGAAAAAGATGCCGTAAAGCTTATTGCGGCAAACTTGCCACTGCCCGCCTATGAGATGGTTATGAAAGCCTCGCACGCATTTAACCTCCTGGATGCGCGTAAAGCCATCTCAGTCACTGAGCGTCAGCGCTATATTTTGCGGGTGCGGACCTTGGCCCGCGGTGTTGCTCAGGGCTATTTCGATTCGCGCAGGGCTAAGGGGTTCCCGCTGGCAACCAAGGAACTCGCTGGAGAAGTCATGGCCAAACACACCGGAGCGTCGCAATGAAGGCAGATTTTCTCGTGGAGCTGGGCACCGAAGAGCTTCCCCCTAAAGCCTTGCTACGCCTCTCTGAAGCCTTTACTGACGGTATTGTAAGCGGCTTTAAGGACCATAAGTTATCCTTTGGAGAGGTTATCTCATATGCTGCCCCCCGCCGCTTGGCGGTAGTTATTAAGGACCTGGATACCCAGGCGCCTGCCATCGACACCGTTGCCTGGGGGCCACCCACCAAAGTGGCCTTTGATACGGACGGGAAACCCACCCGCGCTGCCGAAGCTTTTGCGGCTAAAAATGGTGTGGAAGTTGCCCAGTTATCAAACAATATAGAAAATGACGGCCAACAAGACAAACTGTGCGTGCGGCGCACTGCAGTCGGCAGTCATACCCGTGACCTTCTTGGCGAGGTAATTAACGCTTCGCTGGCCAAGCTGCCAATTCCCAAGCGTATGCGCTGGGGCATTAAGAAAGAAGAGTTTGTGCGCCCAGTGCAATGGGCCGTGTTGCTGTTTGATGGGGCTGTCTGCCAAGAAACCATTCTGGGGCTGCAATCCAGCAATATTAGTCGTGGTCACCGTTTCCACTGTGCCGAAGATATTGTGATCGAATCTGCCAACAGTTACGCCATGCAACTTGAACGCGCCTATGTGATGGTTGATTTCAGCAGTCGCCGCGAAGTTATTCGCGACGGTGTCATTAAGCTGGCAACCGATTTCGGCGGTGTTGCTGTTATTGATGAAGACCTGCTTAATGAAGTAAGTGCGCTAAACGAATGGCCCGTGCCTTTACTTGGCCAGTTCGATCAACACTTTTTAGAGGTACCAGCACAAGCGCTTATCTCGTCAATGAAGGAGCATCAGAAATATTTCCATGTGGTAGATAGTAGCAATAATCTGATGGCGGCTTTTATCACCGTGGCCAATATTGAAAGTAAGGATCCAACGCAGGTTGTTGATGGTAACGAACGGGTTATTCGCCCTAGGCTTGCCGATGCGGCGTTTTTCTATAGTAAAGATAAGGGGTCATCCCTAGCCAGCCGCCGTGACGCTCTCAAACACGTCGTTTTTCAAGCTAAGCTTGGTTCTGTTTACGACAAAACTGAGCGGGTCGCCGAGCTGTCCGTTAGTCTGGCGGCATTTAGTGGTGCCGACCCTGCGTTAGCTCGCCGAGCGGCCGAACTCAGTAAGTCGGATCTGGTTACCGATATGGTGGGTGAATTCGCCGATCTTCAGGGGACTATGGGTCGTGACTATGCCCTCAATGACGGTGAACATGTTGATGTTGCCGATGCCCTTTTCGAGCAGTATTTACCCCGCTTTGCCGGTGATGATATCCCAGGGTCTGCCGTGGGAACCACCCTAGCTCTGGCAGATCGACTGGATAGTCTTGTGGGTATCTTTAGTATTGGCCAGCAACCGTCAGGGTCTCGAGATCCCTTTGCGTTGCGTCGAGCGAGCCTTGGGATATTACGGATCATGGTTGAGCGCAAGGTCGATATGGATTTGATGGTGGCCATAATCGCCGCCGCCAAACCCTTTAGCGGCAACAGCGAAGAGCTATGCGTGCAAGTACTCACTTACGTTACAGACCGCTTTAAATCGCGGTATCGTGATGAGGGGTTCGCGCCAGAGGTATTCGCATCAGTGGCCACATTAGGCCTTTCAAATCCCTTAGATATCGATGCCCGCGTTCAGGCAGTTCATCGGTTTACCCTACTACCACAGGCCTCTGCCCTGGCAGCGGCCAACAAACGTGTGTCAAATCTTTTAGCCAAACAGCTTGGCGATGAGACCCCCTCATCGGTTAATGTCGCCCTACTGCAGGATCCAGCAGAAATAATCTTGGCAACCGAGCTTGAGAGTTTGACAGCGTTGGTGGCGCCCTTACTTAAGCAGCGCGACTATAATGCAATACTTCAAAAGCTGGCGCTACTCCGTGAGCCTGTAGATCAATTTTTCGATGATGTGATGGTGATGGCGGACAATAGCGCCTTACGTAATAACCGGCTAGCGCTATTACACAGCTTACATACGCTGTTTATAGGTGTCGCCGATATCTCGCAACTCGTGCCAGCAAAGTCAACCTGAGGTATTATCTTTGCCAGCTATTATGAGACCGTTTTCACAGCTAGGGCGCTCAATGCGATCCCTGCTATTTTATTTTGGCTTTATCGTCATTGTAATTATTATGAGCACTGTCTGCTGTGCCCTGTTTTTTTTGCCCTTTAGCAGGCTACAACGAATTTCTATGTATAGTAACTATCTAGTGATGCGCTGGCTGCGTGTGACCTGCGATATTGGCATTATGGTCACGGGACATGAAAACCTACCCTCGGGCCCCTGTGTCATTTTGAGTAACCACCAAAGTACTTGGGAAACCTTTTACTTACAGTGGTATTTTCAACCGGCTAGCGTGATTCTAAAGCGTGAACTTTTATGGATTCCCCTTTTTGGCTGGGGCCTGCGTTTTATGCGTCCTATTGCCATTGAGCGCTCTAACCCTACCGGCGCTATTCGCTATGTTTTACAGTGTGGTAAAAAACGCCTGCAAGAGGGCAGTAATGTTCTTGTCTTTCCCGAGGGCACCAGAGTCGCAGCTGGCCGTCTCGGTGAGTTTAAAAGCGGTGGCGCTGCCATAGCTAAAAGCGCGGGCGTGCCTATAGTCCCTGTTGCCCATGACGCAGGCGATTATTGGTTGTGCGATCGCTACACCAAACAGCCCGGTACGATCCATATGCATATAGGGCCGGCCATTGATACCGGACACAAAAGTGCCAAAGATCTAACGGAAATGGCCAGGCTCTGGATCGGCAGCCGGTTAGGACTGTAACCTATATCCTACTAAGCGGCTCCAAGCCCTCATCGATCGATAGGCGTGACCACAACAACAGCGTTAAAGCACGTCTTCGACAGATGAGGTTGGAGCCGACCTACAGTGAGCGCGCCCTCAACCCTAGGAGACGGTTGGGCAATGAAGAATCGGGGACCATGGCCGCGCACGTAAAAGTGATTAGCGGCTGTTCACGAGTAACGTTCCTATACAGATATTAAACGTCTAAATTAACCACTGACAGTGCGTTAGTTTCAATAAATTCACGCCGTGGTTCTACCTGGTCACCCATTAAGGTGGTGAACATTAGATCTGCCGCTATGGCGTCTTCAATGGTAACCAGCAACATTCGTCTGCTCTCAGGATCCATAGTGGTTTCCCATAGTTGCTCAGGATTCATCTCACCCAGCCCCTTATAGCGCTGAGTATTGATGCCGCGACGAGATTCTGTCATCAACCAGTCTAGAGCTTCTTTGAAGCTTGCAACCGGCTGATTGCGTTCGCCTCTTTGAACATAGGCGCCTTCTTCAATAAGCCCTTGCAAGATATTACCCAGATTCACCATCGCCTTATATTCATTGGAATCAAAGAAATCGCGGCTGAGGCTATGGTAATGAGGTACACCGTGAGCGGTAATTTCAATCGTTGGCAAAAAGATATTACGTTCTTTGTCTTCGTTAGCGGTAACCTGATAGCGGTGGGTTCCACTTTCAGTTTCAACGAGTTTTCCCTGAAGTTCGCCACACCAGGCCTCAACATCACTAGGTTTTTGTAGAAGTTCACTATTAAGGCTACTGACGTATACCAAGGCTTCAAGCACCTCTCGCGGGTATACCAAAGACATGCGATCCATCAGATTAGACACATGCCTAAACTGGCCCACAAGGGTTTCAAGGGCTTCTCCCTGCATAGCCGGCGCGTCGGCACTGACATGTAAGCTTGCACTTTCTAGCGCCTTTTGAGTGAGATAAACCAACAGCGCGGCATCATCTTTTACATATTGCTCATTCTTTCCTTTACTGACCTTGTACAAAGGCGGCTGGGCAATAAAGATATGGCCATTTTCTACCAACTCTCGCATCTGCCTAAAGAAAAATGTCAGCAACAGGGTACGAATATGCGATCCATCAACATCCGCATCCGTCATAATCACAATGGTGTGATAGCGCAGCTTTTCAAGATTAAACTCTTCGGTACCAATACCGCATCCTAACGCGGTAATTAGGGTCCCCACTTCGACGCTAGACAACATTTTGTCAAAACGCGCTTTCTCGACGTTTAATATCTTCCCTTTCAGAGGTAAAATGGCCTGAGTCTTCCGAGCCCTGCCCTGTTTGGCAGAACCACCAGCAGAATCCCCCTCCACTAAGTACAGTTCAGACAGCGCTGGGTCCTTCTCCTGGCAGTCTGCGAGCTTACCCGGTAGGCCAGCAATATCTAAGGCGCCTTTGCGTCGGGTCATCTCACGTGCCTTACGCGCAGCCTCACGAGCGCGAGCAGCATCAATCATCTTATTAACAATAGCCCTAGCTTCCTGAGGGAACTCCATCAAATAATCACTAAACTTTGCGCCCATCTCCTGCTCTACCGCGGTCTTCACCTCAGAGCTAACTAACTTATCTTTTGTCTGCGATGAAAACTTGGGATCAGGGACCTTAACCGAGACAATGCCAGTTAACCCTTCGCGGGCATCGTCACCAGTTGTGGCAACCTTTGATTTTCCATTAATACCCTCTTTCTCAATATAGGTATTGAGGCCGCGGGTCAGAGCTGACCGAAAGCCGGCAAGGTGAGTGCCACCATCACGCTGAGGGATATTGTTGGTATAACATAGAATATTTTCCTGAAAACCATCATTCCATTGCAACGCCACCTCAACGGTAGTGCCATCCTCACGCTCAGTATTAAAATGCATAATCTTATTAACAGTAGTTTTATTGGTATTTAAATAATCAACAAAGGCTCGAAGACCGCCATCATAGGCGTAAACCTCTTCCTTACCACTACGCTCATCATGCAAAACAATACGCACACCAGAGTTTAAGAACGACAGCTCGCGCAAACGCTTAGCTAATTGGTCAAAATGAAACTTAATATTAGTAAATGTATTCTCAGAAGGGGCAAAATACACTTCAGTACCACTGACATCTGTATCCCCAACAACAGCAAGGGGTGCTACCGGTACACCATGCTCATAGGTCTGCTCGTGAACCTTACCATTGCGACGAATAGTCAAGCGCATCTTCTTAGAAAGTGCATTAACTACCGACACCCCCACTCCATGCAAACCGCCAGAGACTTTATAACTATTATCGTCAAACTTACCACCGGCATGAAGAACGGTCATAATCACTTCTGCTGCCGAAACACCCTCATCATGCATTTCTGTCGGAATCCCGCGGCCATTGTCAGAAACAGAGATCGACTCATCTGGGTGAATAACAATACGAATTTCAGAGCAATGCCCGGCTAGAGCCTCGTCAATGGAGTTATCGACAACCTCAAAGACCATATGATGAAGGCCAGTGCCATCATCCGTGTCACCGATATACATACCGGGTCGCTTGCGAACAGCATCAAGCCCTTTGAGCACCTTAATACTCGACGAGTCATAATTCGGTTCTTCACTCATATCTATTACTTTCCTGTTGTTCAATCTACCGAAGCCACCCCATGTTCCATGTGGAACATTTGATGGGCTATCCCCTCAACCAACCCTGCAAAATCATTTTTATCAACCCCAGTCATAAAGTACTGACAACCTAGGTCATTGAGGCAGGCGACAACCTGACCTCGATGTTCATAATCTAGCTCTGCAGGTAGATCATCTAACAAAAACAAACAGGATCGACCTGTTTTTTCCTGAAAATGCACCCCCTGAGCAAGCTTTAAGGCATATACAAGCAGCTTAATCTGGCCCCTAGACAGACGGTCACCAGCGGCAACCCCATCAACACGAATCTGTATATCTCCCTTGTGGGCGCCCCGGTTTGTTTTGCCTGTGGCAATATCTCGAGCTTCTTCCGCCCGCATAACATCTTCTAGGCTTTGCCGGTCATCCCAACCTGCGTAATACTCAATATCCAAAACGCCCAATCCATCAAAGCGCCCC
>TARA_B110000046_G_scaffold117699_1_pt1 | contig 15890 bp, 11 predicted proteins | sample TARA_B110000046 | Tara Oceans TARA_B110000046 (sample SAMEA4397157) | marine metagenome | biome: Polar Biome; feature: [DCM] deep chlorophyll maximum layer (ENVO:01000326); material: water (ENVO:00002006), including particulate matter (ENVO:01000060) such as... | depth 40 m
GAAAGGGGTTTTTTACCTTAAACGAAAAAAAAGCGAATAAACATGTACCCTAATACAATCAAACCCAACCCCCTCATGAATTAAAATGCTCTTGATCTAGAACCTCTTCCACTTGTTAATTAAAAAGATTTCCTTGACAACCACCTTCCCAAAGGAAGGAGATAATACCAACCAACCAACCAACCAACCAACTTTTAGGTGAAGGAAAATAAAGTGCACCTGCATCGCGATAGAACCCAAAAATTTCAACATAAAATAAGCAGTTTTAACCCAATCTGCTTGCCGAGCAAAACGCTACATTTGCCACAATGGACATCTCCAGTAAATACCTCCAAAATGCAGTAGAAGAAATCGCTTCTTTACCTGGAATTGGAAGAAAAACTGCACTGCGTTTAGCACTTCATATTCTTCGAAGGCAAAAAGAGGAAGTACTCCATTTCTCTACTTCAATCGCTGAAATGAAAGAACACATTCAGTTTTGTAAAAAATGTGGAAATATTAGTGATGAAGAATTATGTGGAATTTGTGCCAGCACTAGAAGAGATAAAAGTATTGTTTGTATCGTAGAAGACCTTAGAGATGTAATGGCAATTGAAGCCACACAACAATTTAAAGGTTTATACCATGTTTTAGGTGGAGTAATTTCTCCAATGGACGGAATAGGTCCTAGTGATTTGAATATTTCTACACTAGTATCTAGAATGGAACTAGATGGAGTAAAAGAAGTGATTTTGGCTTTGAGTGTCACCATGGAAGGAGATACTACTGGTTTTTATATTTTCAAAAAACTAGAATCTCTAAACCTCTCAGTTACATCCATAGCCCGTGGAGTAAGTATTGGAGATGAACTTCAATATACTGATGAACTAACTCTTGGAAGAAGTATACTTCAAAGAACTCCTTTTGAACAAACTTTAAATCAGTAAAAAAATAAGTTCCAAATACAAAAACAAGCAACTCAACTCAATTCCTTTCATACTCTAGGCACTTGTCCGTTTACATACAAATTGTTAATCACAGAGCATTGCCCCTTCATTTTCTTTTTCCCGAAAGCTTCTAAAACCCACAAGTCACAATCAATTCGAATTAAACTTGAGTTTTCAAAAATTTAATTTAAGATTTGGTTGGTTGGTTGGTTGGTTGGTTGGTTGAACTTCAGAATTTGGATAAAAATTTACTCGTAGTGAAATTATTTAAGTTCATAGTTTAGGTTTCACCACTTTTTGAGCATAGAATTTCCGTATTGTTTTGGTTTTGATTTATTTACTTGAACTAGAGATTCGTTTCGCTAGGTTTTATATGCAATATTGCCGTAAATTCTTAGAATGTTTTGCTTGATTTATTTATCCACTTGGCCGGTAAAATAATGAATTTGAAGATAAACTGTTTAATTCTGTAGCTTGGTTCTATCCCTTTAAACTTTTCAGAAAAACGCTGTATTAGCTTCTGATATATGTTTTTGTAAATAGCAGTGGTATATAAAAACAGCGTGTTTGCGGCTAAATTAGAAAACGGCATATTGTTCCAGCCAAAATCGTTTTTCACTGCGCAAAGTCAATGTTCACTATCACCCAAAGAATGTCTCAGAATAAATTACATTTCTTTTTATTTCTAAACACAAAGGTTAAATAATATGTTAATTTAACAGCTTCATTTCTTTAAATACAATTATTTTGATTTTGTGAAAAGAAGTTCCATACGTTTCATTGTTATCCTAGCTGCTCTTTTATTTTCCGCCCTTTTAGCGCTTCAAACTATTTGGGTAATGAGGGCTTACCGGCTTCAAGAAACTCAAATTAATTATGACATCAATAGATCTCTGAAACTTGTTTCTAATGAAATTCAATTACATCTTGGTGATTCAAGTTATTTAAATGATCCTGTTAACCAAATAGATAAAAGCACTTTTGTAGTTAAAATTATTGAGCCACTTGACCCTTACTATGCAGAACAAGTGCTTACTCGTGCATTTAAAAATCAAGAAATTAATCTAGATTTTGAATATAATTTATACGACTGTTTTAACGATTCAGTAATTTACACAAAGGCCGTTTACATTAATAAGGGCAAGGCTTTGGAAAAAGACGACCCCAGTGTTAAAGTCAACTGGAAAAGTGAAGACGGACATTATTTCTCAGTCTATTTTCCAAATAAATCGGAGATGGTTTTTGGCAGGCTTAAATTTTGGTTTTACTCTTCCATTCTTTTATTGATTATTGTTTTGTTCTTCACTTATGTCATCAATATAATTTTAAGACAAAAAAGATTGAGTGAAATAAAAACCGACTTTATCAATAATATGACCCACGAATTAAAAACACCAATTTCTACAATTGCTCTTTCCTCCGAAGTATTGATTAATCCAAAAATAGTGGATCAACCGGAACGATTAAAAAATTATGCTTCCATTATTCAGCGAGAGAACTTAAGAATGCAAAGGCAAGTGGAAAAAGTTCTTCAGATTGCTTCACTGGAAAAGGAAAAGGTAGATTTGAATATTAAGACTTTAGATTTTCATTCTATTATTTCGGAAGTAGCTGTCAATTTTGCTCCTCTTTTAGATCAAAATAAAGGAGAAATTACTTTAACTTTAAAAGCGGAAAAATCAATCGTTGAAGGTGATGAAACTCACTTAAGCAATATAATTACCAACCTAGTTGACAATGCAATTAAGTACTGTAACTCATTGCCTAAAATTGAAATTAAAACAAGAAACTCAAAAGATTTTTTGAATATTGAAATAGTTGACAATGGAATTGGAATATCTACTGAAACAAGTAAACTAATATTTGATAGGTTCTACAGAGTGCCTACTGGAAACGTGCATAATGTTAAAGGTTTTGGACTTGGACTGCATTATGTTAAATTAATGATTGAAGAGCACAATGGTTCCATATCTGTAAAAAGTGAAATCGATAAAGGAAGTATACTTTGGATTAAAATACCAATTAAAAAATAGACAATGCAAAACGAAAAAAAAAGTATTCTATTAGTAGAAGATGACCCCAGCTTAGGGTATGTTATAAAAGATAATTTAAATGAAAGTGGTTTTGATATAATTTGGGCAAAAGATGGGATGGGTGGCTTCGAACAATTTTACTCTAATTATTTCGACATGTGTATTTTAGACGTAATGCTGCCTAAAAAGGATGGTTTCACTTTAGCAAAAGAAATAAAAAAAATAAACCCAGATATTCCTATACTATTTTTAACTGCAAAAGGAAACTTGGAGGATAAAGCAACTGGTTACAAAACTGGTGCAGATGACTATTTAGCAAAACCTTTTGTAATGGACGAACTCGTAGCTCGCTTACTAGCCGTTTTAAAACGATCGAATCGTGTTCGGGAAAATTCTACGGATATTGTAAAGGAGATTTATAAAATCGGGAACTTTCATTTCGATTATAAAAACTTGGATCTTACAATTGAAAATAAAATCAAAAATTTAACTATTAAAGAAGCAGATTTACTACGTCTTTTATGCTTAAATCTGAATCAAACTTTGGAACGAGAAGTTGCCTTAAAATTAATTTGGGGTGCAAATGACTATTTTTTAGGTCGCAGTATGGACGTTTTTATTTCAAGGCTTCGTAAATATTTAGCGGCAGATAAATCAGTAGAAATAGAAACAATTCCTAAACTTGGTTTTGCTTTAATGGAAATCTAGTTCCTACTACTAACCTCAATTTTCAAGCATTGCGTATTCATCTATTAAGTCCATTCAGAAGATTATATTTGGAGAATGGCGGAAAAACACGTACAAGATCCTGGATTAGGAGAAAAATACAATGAAAAAACCACTAGGATAATAAACCCTAATGGTTCATTCAATGTTGTGCGAGAAGGTGCAGGTTCTGCAATAAATAATTTATACCATATTTTTCTTAACGTTTCCTGGACCCAGTTTTCCATGCTATTAGTGGGGGCATATATAATTATTAATAGTCTATTTGCCACACTGTATATGCTCGTTGGAATAGAAGGTATATCTGGCTGGAGAAATCTTGAAACATCTAATGAATTCCTCATTGCTATGTTCTTTTCTTTTCAAACCTTTACTACTTTAGGTTACGGAGACCTCGCACCTATTTCTACTGCCATTAATGTTATTGCTAGTTTCCAAGCTATGTTTGGGTTTATGAGTTTTTCTATTGCAACAGGTATTTTATATGGTCGATTTAGCAAACCTTCGGCTAGAATTAAATACAGTAAAAATATTTTGCTTTCTCCTTATGAAAATGGATTCGCCCTTATGTTTAGAATTGTAAACAAACGAGACAATTTGCTCATGAACATGAGCGCAAAAGTTCTATTAGCCACAACTAATAAAAGAAATGGCATGTACTTAAGAACTTACACCCAACTGGAATTAGCAATTGATAAAATTGATTTTTTTCCTTTAAATTGGACAATTGTACACCCCATAAATAAAAAAAGCCCACTCTACGGTAAATCTGCACCTGAAGTAATAAAACTCAACCCACAAGTTGTTGTATTAATCAAAGGATTTGATGATTCATTTAGCCAAGAAGTTCATAGTAGATATTCATACACTTTAAAAGAAATTGTTTTCAATGCTCAATTTAAACCTGCTTACAAAGTTTATAAAGATGGAAGTACTCACATAAATATTCATGACATTAACGACTACACCAAACTAGAAGGAAAAATAAGCGATGTTCTTAAAAAAGAGGAAACGTCTTAAGTTTTATCCATAAGCAGTTAAAATATATTTAATGAAAAATTATAACATAATTGGTTCAATAATTCTAGTGTTTTGTGGAATTGTTTGGATAACCAGCTTTCAAAAACAAACTGAAGTTGCTGAAGCAATGACAAATAGTATTGAACGGGTAAAATGGGAAAATCAAATGTTAGGTGATCCTAGAACCGGTAAAATTCCTACAAATGCGAGAATGGCAGAGCTTCATTTTGTTGGAAACTTGAATCAGAATTCTTCTGCAAATAGAGACCAAAATAGGGTTTGGCAATGGATGGGACCAAAAAACATAGGTGGAAGAACTCGAGCCCTTCAATATGATATTAAAAATTCAAAAAACATTTTGGCCGGTTCCGCAAGTGGAGGTATTTTTCGGAGTATAAATAATGGACAAACTTGGATAAAAGTAAGTGACAAAACCCAAAATTTGGCAATTACTTCCTTAGCACAAAACCCAAACCCAGGATTCGAAAACATCTGGTATGCCTGCACAGGTGAACTACGAGGTGGAAATCAAATTTCAGGAAATTCTGTGTACTCGGGAGACGGTATATTAAAATCAACTGATAATGGTATATCTTGGGTTTCATTAAGTGCTTTTAAAAACAGTAGTCCTCAAACCAATGATTCGACCGATAGAGGTTGGCGAATAATTGTATCCAACCAAAATTCTGATGTATATTTTTCTAGCGCTTCAGGAATATATAAAAGCACTGACCATGGAACAAATTGGAAAAAAGTTTTAGGCAGTTCAACAAATTCAAGCGGTTATACAGATATAGTTCAAACTACAAATGGAACTTTTTATGCCGCATTAGATGCTGGAACATTCAGCTCTTTCGGGGTTCATAGAAGTTTGGATGGTGAAACATGGACAAATGTTAGTACTGGGGTCATTTCATCTCCAGTAGGAAGAATGGTATTAGCTACTGATAATCAATACAAAGGTGAACGAATTTATGTTTTAGCAGTTACAAATAATCGGGGAAAAAGAGGAGAGGATTTCAGAGGAAATGCAGAATATCACAGTCTTTATAAATACTCTTACATAAGCGGGAATGGCTCAGGTTCAAATGGTTCGTGGATTAATCTTTCCGCAAATATTCCGGTTGGTCCAGAACAATTCGATGATTTCATTACACAAAGTGCTTATTGTATGGACATTGCAGTATCTCCATTGGATTCAAATGTAGTTGCAATTGCTGGGACGAACCTCTACATTTCTGACGATGCTTTTAAGACCGACACAAAAACTCGTTTTGCAGGTGGGTATGGCGAAAAAACTAAAATTCCAGATTTTAAATTATATCCCAACCATCACCCCGATTTACAAACGATAGTTTTTCATCCTACAAATTCTAAAATAATAATGACGGGTAGTGATGGTGGAATTCATCAGTCCAATGATCTATACGCCAAAAACGTCGTTTGGAATTCTTTGAATAACAATTATTCTAGCACACAGTTTTACACTTTAGCTATTGATGAAAAAAAGCTTTCAAACCGAATTATGGGTGGTCTGCAAGATAATGGAACTCTCTTATCGATAAACGGGAATCCAAGTGAATCATGGACATTACCCATGTCTTATGATGGTGGATATTGCGCTTTTAGTAATGCTGAACCATATATTTATGCCTCAAAACAATTGGATGGAATTGCCAAGATTGAATTAGATAGTAAAGGGGAACGAATTAATTGGAAACGAATTGATCCTGTTACTTCCGCCCGATATTTATTTATAAACCCTTATCTTTTAGATCCTAACGATAACAATACCATGTATTTACCAATTACAGGAGAATTATGGTGGAATGAAAAATTAAAAGATATTGTTTTAGATGGAACCTTTACCCAACAAACAAAAGACTGGAATAAAGTTTCTCTTTCCACTAATTTTCAACCTTCTGCAATTGCAGTTTCTGAGGATTCTAAAAGGACTATCTACTTAGGTAGTACAACAGGAGCTATTTTGAAAATAGAAAATATTAAATCAACACCAATAATAACGGACATTACAAATTCAATTGGTGGAAGAGGATATATAAACAGTATTTCCATTGACCCAAGTGACCCAGATAGAATATTGACAGTATTCTCCAATTATAATACTTACAGCGTATTCTTAACAAAAAACGGGGCTGATACCTGGGAAAATATTTCTGGCAATTTAGAGGGGACGCCTATTCCTGGGCTTCCTGTGGGTTTTGAGCATATAAATAATGGTCCTTCTTGCCGAGTAGGAAAAATTATTCCAACAATAAATTCTACTCAATATTTAGTGGGAACAAGTGTTGGTCTTTTTTCTACTCAAACCATAGACAGCATGAATACCAATTGGAAATTGATATCTGCCGACTATATTCAAAACAATGTAATTTCTGATATTAAATTTAGAAAAATTGACAGTTCTTTATGGGTATCTACCTTTGGTGGAGGTATTTACAAAACTCACCTTACAAGTTCTGGATACATTTCTGGTATCCAAACTACTCCAAAAAATAAAATGGAGTTCAAGATTTACCCTAACCCAAGTCGAACTAACTTTACTGTTAAAACAAGTGATTTTTCAGGGAATATGAATTATCAATTAATTGATTTACAAGGTAAAATTATTAAAACAGGAATAGTGGAATCGAATGTTCAAAATATACGAATTAGCCAACTTCCAAGAGGTTCATACGTTTTAATAATAGAACAAAGAGGCGAAATTATTTACCGGAATAAAGTTCTTTTAAATTAATTTTAATAGCTTTTCTAGATGGGCATTTATTTCAAATCGAAAGAGTTAAATTCGCGCTTATTCTCACGTATTATTCTTTTTTAATTTAGAGTAGCAAAAACTCAATATGAATAGATTTCTTAAAGTTAAACTATTTTCTTTTTCCTTATTAATTGTACTTTTTTCTTTTGCGTTACTGAATTTTAATGCTTCCAAATCGGAGTCGAATTCTGAATTGCAGAAAGATGAAAAACAAAAAGAATTAGCCCTCTGGATGCAGGATAGGCTAATGGATCCTGAAACAGGTGAAATTCCAGTTGGAATAAAACAAAAAGAACTACTCTTTGCCAAAACCTTACCTAAAGCTAACATCTCTTCACGAGGCGAGGCCTTAGAATATAAAATTAGAGGGCCTTATAATTTGGGAGGGAGAACCAGGGCTTTAGCTTATGATGTATCCAATTTACAAATCTTAATGGCAGGTGGTGTAAATGGTGGAATTTGGAAGTCTTTGGATAATGGCAACACCTGGAAAATTAAAACAGCTCCAAATCAAATGCATAATGTAGCAGCTCTTGCTCAAGACATTCGATCAGGAAAAACAGATGTATGGTACTTTGGAACAGGGGAAGGAAACGGAAATAGTGCTGGTCATCATGGTTCTGCATATCTACAGGGAAATGGCGTTTATAAATCTACCGATAAGGGAGAAACTTGGTCATTGCTGACTAGTACATCAGCCAATGAACCTCGATTTGCATCAGATTGGGCCACTATATGGAACATTGCGATTGACGAATCAAATACAGCTCAAGATGAACTTTATGTAGCCACCAATGGAGCCATTATGCGAAGTGAAGATGGTGGGGTTTCTTGGGTAAAGGAATTGGGCGGAGGAGCTTCAAATGGATACGCTTGGGTTGGTGTTACTAAAACAGGAGTGGTTTATGCTGCCATAGGAAATGCCAGCGGTGCCAGTAATGTTGGGATTTGGAGATCAATCGATGGTCAAAACTGGACAAATATTAGCTCTGGACAAGTCCCTTCTAATTTGCAACGAATTGTGTTTGATATTGCCCCTAGCAATAATAATGTATTATACTTTTTAATGAGAACTCCGGGAATTGGATCACCAGCAAACCCCGGACAAACAACAGATGAATATTCAAGTTTATATAAATATGAATACTTAACCGGAAATGGAAGCGGTACTGGTGGAAGGTGGATTAATCGTTCCGCTAATATTCCAAGTGACAATATTCTTTATTATAGTTTCAGTTCACAAAGCAATTATAACTTGATGATTAAAATTAAACCAAATAATGCAAATACAGTTTTTATCGGAAGCACCAATTTATTCCGCTCTACGGATGCGTTTTCTACTAAAAACAATACCGAACAAATTGGAGGCTACAATCCTGATTTTACTGGCAACCCTGATGAATATCGTTATCCAGAACACCATCCTGATAATCATGCTGTAATTTTCAGAAATTCAAATGGAAATGAAATGGTAAGTGCAACCGATGGAGGATTACATTATACGCGAAACTGTATGGATTCAAAAGTTGCTTGGGCTAAATTAAACAACGGCTACTATACCAGCCAATTCTATACTATAGCAATAGATCATTTAACTGAAAATTCAGTAATATTGGGAGGAACACAAGACAATGGAACTCAATATACAAACAGCAATAATGAAAAGTCAAATTGGACAGACCCTATTCAAGGTGATGGTTCTTACTGTGCAGTTAAAAAAGGGAACAATACATCCGGCGGCGGAATTTATTACATGTCAACCCAAAATGGTGTTACTTACAAAGTAAAAATGAATGACAATGGAACGAGAAATTCGTTTCAAAGAATGGAATACCCAAGTAATGGAAGCAGCTATCAATTTATAAATCCATTTACACTCCATTATAATGATAACAACATTATGTACATGGCGTATTTAGATCAACTAAATAATAAGAACGTAGTAAAAAAACAGAGTAATTTAAATTCTATTCCTTTGGCAAATGGAAGAAGTCCAATGTCTTCAGGCTGGTCCGATTTACCAACTGTAACCATTAATGGTTCAATTACAGTTTTAAAAACCACAAGAAAATCTCCAGAACACAGATTATATCTTGGAACAAGAAGCGGTTGGCTTTATAGAATTGAAAACGCAAACACTACACCTACATCGGTTCAACTGCCTCGGATTACTCAATACAGATCGGGAACCTATGTTAGCGATATTGCCGTGCATCCTGTGGACGGAAATAAACTTTTGATGTGTTTTTCGAATTATAATGTTTACAGCATTTATTATAGTGAAGATGGAGGAGATACTTGGCAAGGTGTTGCAGGGAATTTAGAAGAAAAGTTGGCGGATGGTCTTCCAGAAGCTGCATTGGGTCAAGGAAATGGACCTTCGGTGCGAAGCATAGCATTTGTCCAAGCAAAAGATGGTATGGTTTGTTTTGCTGGCACTAGTACAGGTCTATATGCCACCTATAAATTAGATGGGCGCAACACCATTTGGATAGAACAAGCCACTAATGAAATTGGAAATACGGTAGTTGAAAAATTGGATGTAAGAGATAGCGATAAATTTTTAGCAATTGCAACTCATGGTCGCGGAATTTATAGTGCATTCGTTACCAATTCAACACCAGGAAACAGTATTGAAGAAGATTATTCCAATTTCAACAACTCTTTTAAGGCTTTTCCAAATCCAGCGATTGGCACAACTACTTTATCTTTTCGATTGGATAAATCAGATTCTTATGATCTTATAATTTATAATGAACTTGGAAAAGTTGTAAATTGCAAGAATATTGGAGTTGTCGAAAAAGGGGGAAATGAAATACCCGTTTCTTTAGAGAATTTTGAACCTGGAATTTATTATTTCAATTTAACAAGTTCTTCAAATAATCGTAGCATTAAAGTTATCATTCAATAGTTTATTAGCCAGTATGTTTCACGTTTTATCTAAACTCTTATACTTTTTATCTACTCCTATAACATGGATATTTCTTTGTCTTTTAATTGGGCTTCTAATTAAGAACAGAAGTAGAGGGAAAAAACTAATTTGGACTTCATTAATTCTACTTTATTTTTTTTCCAACCAATTGATATTTAATCAAATAAACGGATTATGGGAGCTGCCAATGACGGATTTAAACTCCATAGAAAAAAAGTTTAAAATTGGAGTAGTGTTGGGTGGCTATTCAGTAATGGCGCCAAAAGCAAATCAAATTAACTTTAGTGAATCTGCCGATAGATATATCACGGGATTAGAGCTCTACCAAAGAGGGAAAATCAAAAAAGTAATGTTTTGCGGAGGGCATGGAAATGTTTTTAGTAATACAGACCCCGAAGGAAAATATTCTGCAGATTTAGCCGTTCGATTGAAACTCCCGAAAAGAGATATTGTTGTTGAAGGTGAATCAAAAAATACACGCCAAAATGCCGTTAATTGCAAACGAATATTAGATAGTTTGAAAATAACTGAACCCATATTACTGATTACTTCAAGCCTACACATGCCACGTTCTATTGCTTGTTTTAAAAAAGTAGGTATAGATGTTATTCCAGTTTGTGTTGATGGAAAAGTAGGTACGCACAAATGGCTTTTGGATTATGTTTTTTTACCAGATGCATATATAATATTAAGTTGGAACCAAGTTTTTCATGAAGCAATTGGAGCCTTAGTTTACAAAATAATGGGTTATACTTAATGAGAAAATCAGTAATATTTTTTATTCTTTTTGTCAGCTTTGCATTTCCAAACTTTGCTTTTTCACAAGAAGATGTTCTTATGGAGACTGAAACACAAGGTCAAAATCAAGAACGAATTTTGAAAGAGGATATCGAAGTTAAATCAATTAAAGAAGAAAAAAAGAAAAAAGAAAAGAAAAAAGATAAAAAAGAAAAAGTAAAAAAAAGAGACAGGACCCCTTCCCTAATTGTCGAACATAAAAAAGATAAAGTTGAACGTTACTTTAAAGTTGGTGAAACCATAAAATACCAAACCAAGAAAGGTAAACATAAAATAAGGGGCGTTTTAGAAGAAATTCAGAACGACAAAGTAATAATTGATGGGGAAGAAATAAAAGTTTCAGAATTAATCCTTCTGGGTAAGTCATTTGGACGAACTCTGGGTTGGAGAACAGCTGGTGTTTCTAAGTTTGCCGCTGGTACTGGAGTCGCAGTGGCTGGGGCTGCTCTTCTACTATTTAGCGCAAACCAGTTTAGTATAGACAATTCTAACGTCGTTTGGGGCGTGCTTGGCGGAGTAGCTGGTTTAGGAGTTTCTTTTGTTGGTATTCATCTTATGGTAAAAGGTGGAAAAGGGGTTTTTCAATCGAGCAACAAAAAACAAAAGAAGGGTTGGATATTTAAGGTGAAAATGTAATGAACAATCCGGACCTTTAAGATAATAATATTTCCAAATATCCGCAAATTTTCTAAACGTCTAAGTATCCTATTAGCTTTTTTCAATCAATGATTTTACCTTACTTATTATCCTATTATTAACATAGATTGAAAGCTTACTGTCACGACAACACATTAGATTTGTCATTACAAAATGAAACGCCGAGTAATGAGAGTTAAAGTCAGAAGAAAAGCACATTTTAATGCCGCACATCGCTTGTATAAGAGAGAATGGTCGGACGAAAAAAACGAAGCAGTTTTCGGTAAATGTAGCAACCCAAATTATCACGGACACAACTACAATTTAGAAGTGGAAGTTGAAGGTGAAGTAGACCCTGAAACAGGATTTGTGATTGACATGAAATTGCTTAAAAAAATAATATTTGAACAAGTTACTTCCTATCTCGACCATAAAAACTTGAACATACAAATTGAAGAGTTTAAAGAGCTAAATCCTACTGCAGAATTTATTGCTGTTGTAATCTGGAACAGATTGAGAACCCATATTTCAGCTCATTTAAAAATGAAAGTTACCCTATTTGAAACGGAAAGAAATAGTGTAGAATATTCGGGAGATTGATTTTAGAAAACACCTATTTTTTACTTTTAAATTTATGCCAATTAATTGTTGTTTTTCTCCTTTTTAAATGGAACAGAGAAAGCTTTATAGTTCAATTACATTACCAAGCTAAACCAGTTCTTATAACTTTTTTATAGTTCTTTTTCTTGATATTATTTTCACTCAAAATGACCTCTGGGAGTATAATTCTCAATTCAGTATCGGAATATTTCTACTAGGAGTTCCAATCGAAAAAATAATTCAAATTTTAGCAGTCCTCACCTCCACTCTATTGATCTTCATTTGGATTAAGAAGCATACCAACTTCCGATTTAAAACAGGACTAATTCGAGTTTTATTCGTTCTACTTCTGGCTCTTTCTTTACCAATGAGTTATATAAATTGGTGCGATTGGCATACACTTTTAGCCTCCATTATTTTTAATGTATCTCTTCTTTACTTATTTGTTTTTACGCCAAAATGGTCTTCATCTTTCCTTTTCACATTTTGGACAATTGGAATGCCTTGCACCTTTTTACAACTTATAGTATCAGGATACTTTTTTGAAACTGTTATATTCAAATACAACTCCTTAGAAACTTAAGGTTTTTTTGTAGTTGGTTTTCCACTTGAAGAACTAATGTATCTTTTTGAGATACTCCTTTTTGGGGTTTTTCTATTCGAAAAATTTAACCCTGGTTTGTTAAGCAAATGAATTAACAATATCCCAATTCTGCTTTCGTTAATGTACTTTCGCCCAAATTTTCTTATTGAAACTCTCTGTCATAATTGTCAATTACAACGTTAAACACTTTATAGAACAGTGTTTAATCTCTGTACAAAAAGCTCTATCTAAAGTAGAAGGTGAGGTGATTGTGGTTGATAATCATTCATTAGACGGATCAGTCGAAATGATGCAAGAGAATTTTCGGAAATTTCAATTAATTGCTTCGGATAAAAATTTAGGTTTTTCTAAAGGAAATAACCTTGGGATTGAACAAGCAAAAGGAGAGTATATTCTTTTGTTAAACCCAGATACGCTTGTAGAAGAAGATACTTTTGAAAAGGTAATTCAGTTTATGGACAACCATAACGACGCTGGTGGATTGGGCGTTAAAATGATGGATGGTAAAGGCTTTTTTCTGCCCGAATCTAAACGTGGATTACCAACCCCAGAAGTTGCATTTTACAAAATGTTTGGTCTTGCCAAGTTATTTCCAAACTCGCGACGATTTGGAAGGTATCATTTAACCTATTTAGACGCAGATAAAACCCATGAAGTCGATGTGCTTTCTGGTGCATTTATGTTACTTCGAAAAACAGTATTAGACAAAATTGGGCTTCTGGACGAAACCTTCTTCATGTATGGAGAAGACATAGATCTCTCCTATCGTATACAACTTGGTGGTTACAATAATTACTATTTTCCTGGGACTCAAATAATCCATTATAAAGGAGAAAGCACAAAAAAATCGAGTGTAAACTATGTGTTTGTTTTTTACCGAGCAATGGTCATTTTCGCCAAAAAACATTTTTCTACAAAAAATGCGCAACTCTTTGGAATACTAATAAACCTGGCCATTTACTTCAGAGCTTCTATTACCTTATTCACCAATTTTTTTAGAAAAGGTTTTTTAGCCATTCTCGATTTTACAGCAATATTGATTGGGTTATTTGGGCTTGTTTTGGCCCATAATTCTTATACGGGAATTGAAACACCAACAGAATTGTACCAACTTTTATTACCAATTTATAGTTTGACATGGGTAACAAGCCTGTTTTTTAGTGGAGCATACGATAGGCCTGTTTTAATTAAAAATTACTTTATTGGCACTCTGGCCGGAACTGCTATCCTCCTTATTCTATATAGCTTACTTCCAGAGTCTTACCGATTTTCTCGAATTATTATTTTACTTGGAACTCTCTCTACAGTTCTAATCGGTATTGTGATTCGATACCTCTTACATTGGAGTAAAATAGGTGGATTCAAATTGGGTAATATTACTAAAAGACGTTTTGCCATTGTCGGGTCTGAAGATGAAATAAGGCGAGTAATTGATCTTTTAAAACAGACTATTATTCAGCCTGAATTTATTGCCAAGGTGTTGCCAAGTCCAGCAGAAAATCTCCCTGAAGGTTTTGTTGGAAACATGCGCCAATTGCGTGAAATTTCCAAAATTTTTCGCATTGAGGAAATTATTTTTTGTGCCGAAAATGTAAGTAGCGCAAACATTATTGAGCAAATGAGCCAATTGGATAATAAGGCTTTAGATTTTAAAATTGCACCACCAGAAAGTCTTTTTGTCATTGGAAGTAATTCCATAAATACATCGGGAGAACTTTATTCTGTCTTAAATATAAATTCAATTACAAAAGCCAAAAACTTGAGAATAAAACGAGTTTTAGACTTGACTTTAACGCTTTTATTTATTGTGCTTTTTCCTGTATTACTACTTTTTGAAAAAAATAAAAGCGGCTATATAAAAAATATTTTTGAGGTTTTATTTGGTCAAAAAAGTTGGATTGGTTATGATAAAAAAGGAAATAACCTGTACGACTTACCAATAATTAAAAATGGAGTTCTTTCTTGTTCTGAATCACTAAACAACGTTTCTGAATCCAACGCAGCTAGAATGAACATTATGTACGCCAAAGATTATCAAATATTTAATGATATCTTGGTAGTAGCTAAAAACCTAACGAAACTGGGAAAATGATAAGGAGATATTATTCTTTTCCGAAATAAACTTTTAAGGGCTCCCAGTAGTGTTCGTACCAACCATTGGAAATTCTTTCGTACATATCAGTTGGTATTCCTTTATGAATGAACGTAAGGTGTGTGCCTCCATCCAATGGTTTGAATTTAAATTGGACAGTTGAAAAATGATAACTAGGCCAATCTTCCTCCACTCCTTGCCATTCTTGGATTATCATTAAACCCTCTTCTAAAAAGATGTTTTTTCCAATAATGTATCCATCGTAGCAAGTAAACTCCCCTTCTACTTCTGGATTAATAATAGCCTCAGCTTTAGTAAAGCTGGAATGTATGTCACTCGATAAAAGCGCCTCATACATATCATTTGGCTCAATACATTTAAAATATAATTCTTGAATTAAGTCTCTCGTATTCATACATATTCTTTTTTAACTACCAAGGCAAACCTATCGTTTCCCAAATCTAAATATCCATGATCGTAACAAAAAAAGTAAGTTTTCCCGTTTTTTGTTTGGTATATGTTGGTGTAAAAATCAAAATTAAATCCCTCTGTCGTCAATTTTTTGCGACTCACTTTCGTGGTTTCATTTGGATTAAGTCCTTCCAGAATCAATCTGTTTTTAGACAGAATTCGATTTACTTTTCGCATGTAGTTACTGGTAGATCTGTTGCTCTTATTGTAATTCGCGTTGCGACAACTATCGTCACAAAACCTTTTGTCTGATCTTCCAATCAAGGGTTTTCC
>TARA_B110000046_G_scaffold173_1_pt1 | contig 15858 bp, 13 predicted proteins | sample TARA_B110000046 | Tara Oceans TARA_B110000046 (sample SAMEA4397157) | marine metagenome | biome: Polar Biome; feature: [DCM] deep chlorophyll maximum layer (ENVO:01000326); material: water (ENVO:00002006), including particulate matter (ENVO:01000060) such as... | depth 40 m
TGCTGGTGCTGGTGGGTTGTATCCGATTGGGGCTCGTAGACAGCGATTGTTGAATCAATCGACCCGTTTAAGCGTTTCCCACTCGACAGGTCCACGGTTTTCCAAGGCCCAAGCCGGTGGATGCCTTCTGCCTTTTACAGGCCGTTTATCATTGCGGCCAAGGCATTATCGTAAGGGCCACCAACGCTGCCAACACAGGGTTCAATCCCGGTAAAGGCCAATCACTCTGTATGGCGAATAGATAAATATTGCCCGCCGCGGCCAGAATGATGAACAAGGCCTCCTTTATGGACCGGCTTTCGATGATGCACAAAGGCTGCCTGAACATTCACCACAATAGTACCAGGCGGCTCAAAACCAAGACATCCAACTGCGTCATCTCCCTGTTTCAGAGAGCCCAAGAGTTACGCAGATAGCACCAAGATGGGTTGTCAGATACACCCCCTCCCCCTATCTTCTCCCAGCATGCCCGTCCTCGTGGCAGTGACGCAGCCTCAGCCATGCTCATGAAGCGGCCAAGACACAGGTGAGCGACCCCAAGGTCACTATCCACTCCCTATGCCACAGGATGAAAGACAAGCTCAGAAACACTGGCTGTCCAGAGGATGTATCGCTGGCTATCATCGGCCACAGCAGCAATACAGTCGCTGCCAACTACGGCTCAGGCTACGCGCTGGAGGTCATGCGGAAGCATATGGAGATGGTGTGACAGTGGGGCTCAAGAGCCAAGGTCGCAAAGCCCGTACATTCATCTGATATAAGGCGCTGACGCCAGACTATGAACTCACTGATTTGCGACTTTCCATCCTGTTTTAGGGGCAAGCTCGGCCGCAAGATTTTGTAGTGTATTGACTAAAACAGTCATTGCTCGTGTGACCTGTTTGTTAGGGGTTTGTCCAAGCACCGTCGTTAACTTGATGTTTGGGCGCAGATCAGCACCCTTTAGTCGCCCATCGGCCAGTTCACGCGCCACACAGGACGGCGGGAGAATGGCGATACCTTCCCCGCGATGCGCCAGTTCGATCATGCAGGGCAGTGAATCAATCTCAATCCGCGGTTCAAACGGAACATCTGCGGCCACGAATGCCGCGTCCAATGTCAGGCGATGCATATGTGGTCGCCACGCAGTAATCAATTTTTGTTGTGCAAGGTTGGCAATTGGTATTTCGAGCTTATTCTCCAACATTTCGGTGGTTCCAAGTGCAACCATGTCTTCTTCAATAAAAGGCGACATTACCGCAGCGCTGTGTTCTTTTGAATAATACAGAATGGCCAAGTCCAGCCGTCCGTTGATCAACCATTCGTAAACAGTGCCACTGAACGCTTCGACAATGTGCACCGAAATATTCGGGTATAATGTTCGCATGCGATGTAATAATGGCGGCACCAATGCGACCGAATATGCTGAAGGCACGCCCAGATACACTGTGCCAACGGGGTTCGCTTGATTTGACTGCACGCTTTCCCTTGCATCGCTACATTCTTTTTGAATGCGCCGCGCATGTTCAAGCAGCAGCTTGCCGTCCTCGGTGGGCTCAACCCCCCAACTGTGTCGACGCAGCAAACGCGTATTAAGGGTGTCTTCTAGGGATTTGATTTGCCGGCTGAGTGCGGGTTGGGCAATATTCAGAAAGGCCGAAGCCTTGGATATGTTACCCCATTCGACAATCTGAATGAAGTTCTGCAAATAGATCAGATTCATCTTTTCCTCGCGCTCACTAAGCTGTCCGAAAACTGCAAGATCATAGTAGACAATATTCAGATGTATTAGATTCGTCCATGCTCAATTAACATAGCAATCATCAAAATTTAGCATTGGACGCATATCTCGCACGCTTATAGGCTTTTTAAACATTAAGAAGAAACCTTCCTTGCACTGCGACGGAAGTATCCGTGGTTCAAGAGTAGAGTTAACGGGAACGGTAATGGCAGACGCACAAAATTATATCGGTGGGGCGTGGATGGCCGCGTCTTCTGGTGGCACAATTGATGTGTTGTCGCCCAGCGATGGTCGGGTGTTTTCGCGTATCGCCGATGGCAACGCTGTCGATATTGATCGGGCCGTTCGTGCAGCCCGAGCAAGCTTATCCGGAGAATGGGGAGCAACGGCACCTGTCGATCGGGGGCGTATATTGTCAAGGCTTAGCGCGTTGATCTTGGCGCATGCCGATGAACTAGCAGATATTGAAGGGCGCGACACCGGCAAGCCGATGAGCCAAGCCCGTGCCGATATCGCGGCCTGTGCGCGGTACTTTGAATTCTATGGCGGCGCAGCGGACAAGCTGCACGGTGAGACGATCCCTTATCTTAAAGAGTATTTTGTTGCCGTGATCCGAGAACCACATGGTGTTACAGGTCACATCATTCCGTGGAACTACCCCGCACAGATGTTCGGGCGCACGTTGGCCCCCGCATTGGCCACTGGAAACGCAACGGTGTTAAAACCCGCCGAAGAAGCTTGCTTGAGCTGCATTCGCCTGACTGAATTGGCGATTGAGGCAGGGCTCCCAGCTGGCTCCCTGAATTTGGTCACTGGCTTTGGAGCAACTGCAGGCGCCGCACTTACAGCGCATCCTGGTATAGATTTCCTTTCCTTTACCGGATCACCAGAAGTGGGAACCATGGTGCAGGTCGCGTCGGCGGAGCATCATCGCCCCTGCGTCTTGGAACTGGGAGGCAAATCACCTCAGATCGTGTTCGACGATGCAGATTTCGACGCCGCCCTGCCAGTTGTCGTGGCTGGGATCGTACAAAACAGCGGGCAAACATGTTCTGCAGGCAGCCGGGTTTTGGTCCAGAAAAGCATCTTTGGCGCGTTCACCGCCGCGCTGGCAAAACGTATTTCAAACCTTGTCGCAGGGCCGCATGTCAAGGATCTGAACTGCGGCCCCCTAATTAGCACCAAGCAGCTGGACCGGGTGCAGAAATTTGTAACCAACGCCGAAGCGAACGGCCTGTCGTGTCTGGCCCGTGCCAAACTAGATAGGGACGCCCCGGATACTGGGTTTTACGTAGCGCCAGCGCTTTATGGACCAGTGCCTGAAACAGACGATCTGGCACAAAGAGAAGTGTTTGGTCCCTTGCTTGCGGCGATTCCATTTGACGATGAGGCCGATGCGATCCGGATCGCCAATGACACGGATTTCGGTTTGGTCGCTGGAGTTTGGACCAACAATGGCGGGCGGCAGATGCGTATGGCGAACAACTTGCGATGTGGTCAGGTGTTCATCAACAATTATGGGGCTGGTGGCGGTGTTGAATTGCCATTCGGTGGCGTCAAACACAGTGGTCATGGTCGTGAAAAGGGATTTTCCGCCATGCATGAATTCACCGTAACCAAGACAATCGTGCTCAAGCACACCTAAGCATAGGGAGAAGACATGCGTATTCCAGAAAAAGTGGCCGTAATCACCGGGGCCGGTTCAGGTTTCGGCGAAGGGATCGCCAAACGGTTCGCGCAAGAAGGCGCAAAAGTTGTTGTCGCTGACATCAATGGCGAAGGTGCCGAGCGCGTTGCGGATGAAATAGGTGATGCGGCCGTGGCTATTACCACCGATGTGACATCACGCAGCGACACCAAGGCTATGATTGATCTGGCGGTTGAAAAATTTGGCCGTCTGGATTGCCTGATCAATAATGCGGGCTTTACAAGCCGCAATGGTTCGCTGATGGATGTGGACGATAAAACCTTTGACCGTATTTTCGACGTGAACGTCAAAGCCATCTATCTGGCAACGCAGGTTGCCGTTCCGGTCTTGCGCAAACATGGGGGCGGCTCAATTATCAACGTTGCCTCTATCGGTGCATTGCGTCCACGGCCCGGACTGGTCTGGTATAATGGTTCAAAAGGGGCCGCGTTGAACATGACCAAAGGTATGGCGGTTGAGCTTGCGCCCGACGGCATTCGCGTGAATGCGCTTTGCCCAGTGTTGGCCGAAACCGGATTGCTGGAAGAGTTCATGGGCAAGAAAGACACCCCCGAGAACCGCACAGCCTTTTTGGCAACAATCCCCTTGGGACGGCTAGGGCGTCCTTCAGATGTTGCCGGTGCCGCGCTTTATCTTTGTTCTGACGACGCCGAATTTATCACTGGTGTGTCCCTCGAAGTGGACGGTGGTCGCGGCGTATAAACCCGATCAGCCTATTCGAGAACACGGATCAAACCAACAAAACAAGTATTACATCCACAAGGTAGCAAATGAAAAACGCAATGAATAGTTTGAAGCTTGATCAGCAGACGATTGTGACAATTCTGTTCGGCGTGATTCTGGTCGTGTTTGCATTTTGGCTTCCTGGCTTCACCTCAACCGGTAACTTACTGGCCCTAGTCAGATCAGTTTCTGTTCTCGGAATACTAGGTCTTGGGATGGCGATTGTGGTTATTGGCCGAGGGATTGATCTGTCGATGATTGCGACGCTTGCGGTGCCTGCATCATTGGTCATGACGCTAGCTGCGGCCGGATACCATCCGGCGATAGCTCTATTTGCCGGTCTGCTTTTTGCCATAGCCTCAGGTGTTTTGAACGGCGTGTTGGTCGCTTATGCGGAAATTCCAGCCCTATTCACAACGCTCGCCGTTGGCATTGGGATTGCTGGAATCGGGCAAAGTGGGATTTTTGAATATGACATTATCGCCTGGCCACCTGCACTAAACAGTCTGGCGTGGATCGGGCGCGGAACTCTTTTTGGATTGCCATACTCGATACTCGCCTTTGCTGTTGCTGCGCTCATGGTTCATATTTTTCTAAAGAAAACCCGATTGGGATTTTTCATCTATGCCATCGGTGACAACATGTCAGCAGCTAGAATTTCGGGAATTCGGGTGCGGCCAATCATCATACTGCAGTATGTGCTCTGTGCTGTGATCGCGCTTTTTGCCGGGCTAGTTCTGGCGGCGTCCTCTAACAGTATGGACACCCGAATTTTTAATCTCACATGGATTTACGACGTGATCCTTGTTGTTGTTCTGGGTGGCATTGGATTGTCCGGCGGGCGTGGCGGCGTGATGAACGTGATCGTCGGAACACTGCTGATCGGCACTATTATCAACGGCATGACTATTCTGAATGTCTCGTTTCAAGGACAAAACCTTGTACGTGGCTTGGTGCTTTTGTCGGCTTTGATGATCGACAGCATTCTGAATCCTCGTAACGAAGAAACCGCAAAGCAAGGGGATATCTAAGTTTTACGAAACCAAGAAGAATTTAAAGGGAGAAGACTATGAAACTGTACAAGAAACTCGCAATAACAGCAGCCACTGTTGCATTTACGGCGGTCTCGTCCGCTGCAATCGCACAGCAAAGCATCAATGATCCGGCGCGCGATCCATATTATTCTAATTTCAAAGACCGTAGTGTCGTATTTGTCCCCGTCTTCATGGGGCTAGACCTGACAGAAGGTTGGTCAAAAATGATGGCCACTCAAGCCAAGGCATTGGGCTATAGCTACGAAGTACGCAACTCTAACTTCAACACCGCAGCGGGCGCACAGACCATCACCTCGCTGATCTCGGAAAAGCCTGATGTCATCGTGGTACAAAACCCTGATGTTCAGTCTTATGCGCGGTTGCTGAAGCGGGCAGAAGATGCCGGCATTGAAGTTATCCAGCTCAACATGAAAACAAACACATTGACCACGGGATTTGTGGGCGCGGATGTGATTGCAATTGGGGAGGCGCAGGCCAATGCGACGGTAGCTCAATGCGGTGGCGAAGGTCAGTCGGGTAAGGTGTTGGTCCTTGCTGGCCCCCCGACAAGTCCATTCTCTGCTTACATGCTACGCGGCTACGAAAATATATTTAACAATAATGATAAAATGGAAGTCGTAAGTGTCCAATCTACCGGTGCTTATGAATCGGCCAAGGCCAAGTCTATTACGCAAGTGGTTGTGCAACAGCACCCTGACCTTTGCGCTATTGTTGGTGTCTGGGATAATACAGATATCGGCACAGCAGCCGCCTTAGATGAAGCAGGTCTGAGCGACCAAGTCTTCCTGTCGACATCTGGTGGCGGCGGTGAACTGTCTTGCAAAGGTATTCGCGAAGACATGTGGGATCACTATGTCAGCTACGATGTTCCAGGCCAGGGACGTGACCTGAATGCGCTGATTTCTTCTGCACTGCAAAGTACAACAGAGGTAGGTTCCATCAAGACCGTGCTTTACACACCCTTGATCGAATACACTGCGGAAAATGTAGATCAGCAGTCTTGTTGGACATTAGACTCAATCCGCTAACACAACATCAACGCGTCAGGCGGCAAATATTGCGCGCCCGACGCAGCACCTCAGCCCAAAAAGAAACATCCGCAGTAGGCCCGCAAAAATGATCAAATCCTTGAGCAGACTTCGGTACAAATACTGGCCCGACCACATTTTTGGGGAAATCTTGCAAAAACCGTGGATGGAAACTGCCGTTCCTTTGGCCGTTTTGATTTTCACGATTATTTTCTTTAGCCTTCAGATCGACAATTTTATCTCGCCTGCCAACATGTCCGACAATTTCAGACAAGCAAGCGAGCTTGGTTTTGTTGTACTGGGCATTTCTATCGTTCTGATCGTCGGCGGTATTGATCTGAGTGTCGCATCGATTTTTGCGCTGTGTAATCTGCTGGTGCTTTACTGCATGCATGTTTTGCAGCTACCGCTTGTCGTTTCTGTGGGCACAACTCTTTTGGGCGGAGCGCTTCTGGGTGCCGTAAACGGCATCCTGATCGGGTATTTCCGGATGCGCGCCTTTCTGACGACGATGGTCACTCTAATTGTCTTCAAATCGATCCATGATCTTTTGAACGTCAAGGTTGCGGTTCCAATTTCGTCGGTTTTTCCAGACTCGCCCGCGTGGGATAGAATGGGGTATGGGTCGATTTTGTCGATTCCCACTGCGGTCTGGGCCTTTGGCATTGTGGCGCTATTTTGCCATATCCTTTTGACGCGTTTGCGCCCCGGTTGGTGGTTGCTTGCTGTTGGTGGCAATCGCCGCTCTGCGTATAACATCGGCTTGCCGGTTAACAGGATTGTCGCCCTGTCTTACGTGGCATCCGGCACCTTGGCCTCTGCCTCGGCGATATTTTATGCAGCCCGTTTGGCCAGCCCCGGCGCCGATACTGGCGCAGGCCTTGAGATCACTGTCCTAACGGCAGCCATTCTGGGTGGTATCCGCTTGGGCGGCGGCAAAGGCTCGGTTATGAAGGCGATCCTTGGCACGCTCATCATTTTGCTGCTGACCAACGGATTACTGCGAATGGCCACGCCTGCGGGCACCTCACGGATCATTCTGGCCACTATCCTTTTATTAGCCGCAGCGCTTGATATCCGTTGGTTCAAAAACCGTCACAAAGCAGTTCAGGAACTCTATGTCAGCCCTGCCTATCTTGAGCTGCCGCGCCTGTCCGAAGATATCGCAGCTCCGCACGCGGCTTTTGCGCCCAATGACCGCCTCAAACATGTTGAGACGATTGGTTTGGGCCAAATTGAGGCTCCGGAAGACGTTATTCTTGACGCGGATGACCACCTCTATTCCGGCAATCGCCACGGCGAGATCATCCGGTTTTTCGCGCCTGATTACAAAACGCACGAGGTCTATGCCCGCATCGGTGGTCAGCCGCTTGGCATGGCGTTTGACGCAGGGGGTAATCTTTATGTCTGCGTCGGCGGGATGGGACTTTATCGTGTCACCGCCGAGCGTGAAGTCGAGCTAGTGACCGATGAAACTAATCGGTCCTACCTGTCGGTGATTGACGACAGCCGACTGAAACTTGCCGATGATCTGGATATTCTACCAGACGGACGCATCCTTTTTTCGGAAGCCACTGTGCGCTATGAAATGCACGAATGGCAGACGGACGCGCTCGAAGGGCGTGGGAACGGACGGATTATCATGTATGATCCTAAGACCAAGAAAACGACAACCGTCCTGCGCAAGCTTATCTTTCCCAATGGCATCGCCCTTGCATCTGATGGCCAAAGCATCTTGTTCGCCGAAAGCTGGAATTGTTCGATCAAACGCTATTGGTTTGACGGACCCAAAAAGGGTCAGGTCGAAATTGTACTCGGCAACCTGCCAGGGTATCCCGATAATATCAACGTCGCATCTGACGGGAATTACTGGTTGGCGATCATGGGCATGCGCAGTCAGGTGTTTGACCTTGCCATGCGCAGCCCCGGCTTTCGCCGCCGGATGGCCAAACAATTGCCTGGTGACGAATGGCTGGCCCCTAATATCAACACAGGCTGTATCGTAAAATTCAACGAGGCGGGTGAGATATTGGATGTGTTGTGGGATCTGGACGGTGAAAATCACCCGATGATCACTTCGATGCGCGAACACAAAGGATATCTCTATATCGGTGGGATATCAAACAACCGGATCGGGCGGCTCAAGCTTGACGGCGCGGATGAAACCTTCATTTCAAGTGGAAAATACCATGTTGGATAATCTGCTAAGCTGGATTGGATCGCGCGGAAACCAACGCGGCAAGAGCCTGTCTATCCCTGTGTTTGACGGAGCCTTCAAGCCCAACAACCTGTTGGAAGACGCCCATGTTTTGGCTGAAAATGCAGGCTTCACTGACCTAATTGCAGGGCCCAACGGGAAACTATTGGCCGCCTGCGACAACACTGTCGCAGAAATATCTAAGTCGGGCGAAATAAGTGAAATTGCCCGTTTCGACAGCCCCGTCACGTCCCTTGCACAACTCGTGGACGGCACCCTTGCTGTGGGTCTTGATAACCAAGTCATTTTGGCAGCAGATACAAAAACTCAAAAGGTGGTAGATGCTGCGGGGGGGCGCAAACTGACGGCCGTCACTGCGCTTTATCCTGCGCCGGATGGAAGCCTATTGATCTGTGACGGATCAAATTCCCATAGCTGCGACAATTGGGCATGGGATCTGATGAGCAAAAAAAAGGAAGGTCGCGTGATCACTATAGACGCGCAGGGCGGCAACGCAACTGTGCTCGCCTCGGGCTTGGGCTATGCATTTGGTGCCTACACAAGCGCCGAGACAGGCACATTGGTCTCAGAAAGTTGGAACCACTCGATAGCCCGCATCGCAGATAGGCGCGCGCACTCCGTTATTGACCGGCTTCCCGGATATCCGTGCCGCATGGCGCCCGCTCCTAACGGTGGTTTTTGGCTCAGCCTGTTTTGCAGCCGTACCCAGCTTGTGGAGTTTGTGTTGAAAGAAGACGAGTACCGTGCCGAAATGATGGCAACCATTGATCCGCGCTTCTGGATCTCGCCCAGCTTCGGATCAGGCGAAGATTATTTGGAACCGTTGCAAGGCGGTGGGGTCAAACAAATGGGCATCATGAAACCTTGGGCCCCGCCGCGATCTTACGGTCTTTTGGTCCAGTTTGATGCAAAGCTGACACCGCAATATTCCCTGCACAGTCGCGTTGGTGGCAGAAACCACGGCATCTGCGCCGTCGTGCAAATTGGCGATACCTTGTATGCCTTGTCCAAAGGCAGTGGTCGGGTATTGAAAATATCTATTCCCAAAACACGTAGAACTTTGTTTGGCGAGGGCGCAGCATGAAACCCATTCTCGAAATGCGCGGCATCACCAAAATGTACGGCAAGGCCGCAGCCGTTCAAGACGTGAATTTCAATCTGATGAAGGGCGAAGTTCATGCAATCCTTGGCGAAAATGGCGCAGGTAAATCGACTTTAACCAAGATGATGGCGGGCGTCGTGCAACCAACTTCTGGCAATATTATGTTTGAAGGCGCCCCGATCACCATCAAATCCCCCGCAGAGGCGGTTAAGTTCGGAATAGCGATGGTGTTTCAAGAAACCAGCCTAGTCCCTTCCATGACCGTGGCGCAAAACCTGTTTTTAGGCAACGAGAAATTCTTTAACCGCATTCGCGGCGTGAACATTGCAGCGCAACAATTTATGCAATCCCTAAGCTTTGATGTGGACCCAACCCAGATGGTTGTATCACTTGGAGCGGCGAAAAAGCAGATGGTCGAAATTGCCCGCGCCATGTTGCTGGACGCCCGCGTGATCGTGTTTGACGAACCAACCGCGACCCTCACCCCCGAAGAAAAACGTCATTTCTTTGATCTTGTGAAAACACTCAAAGCGCATGATGTTTCGGTGATCTTTATTTCGCATGCCTTAGAAGAAGCGCTGGAAATCTCAGATAGCATTACCATTCTGCGCGATGGTCAGCATGTCGTGACCGACAGCACTGATAACTTTGACCGAGACCGGATCATTCACTCGATGGTTGGCCGCAAGTTGACTGAAGAACTCTACCACAACAAAAAGTCTGTTGCCCGCCCTGCCGGAGAACGCATTCTGAGCATCCAGAACTTGCGCGCCGCAGGTGTTGTCAAAAACAACTCGCTTTCTGTGTTCAAGGGTCAGGTGACCGGTCTGTTCGGCCTCGTCGGCTCAGGCCGAACAGAGACATTCAAAGTGGTCTCAGGGGCAATCAAGCGTAACTACAAAAACGGTGGTGAAATTTATCTCAATGGTCGTAACGTGCGTTATCTGGTGCCGGCACCCGCCGTGCAAGGCGGCGTCGCCTATATCACCGAAGACCGCAAAGTTGAGGGGTTCTTTGAGACGATGTCGATCAAGGCCAACATCTTTATTGGGCTATTGACCAAGGCTAAATCAGCGCGCTTTTGGTTAAAAAACTCTGAGATGGATCAGGTTGGTGATGCTTGGGTCAAATCGCTTCAAGTGCGTGCGGTGTCTCAAAATGCGGAAGTCATTGAACTGTCCGGCGGCAATCAACAAAAAGTGGTTATCGCCAAATCACTCGTGCAAGAACCCGACCTTGTTATTTTTGATGAACCGACGCGCGGTGTGGACGTCGGGGCTATTGCGGAAATCCACGAGATTATCAACCGCCTTGCCGATGAAGGCAAAGCCGTTGTGGTGATTTCCTCTTACCTGCCTGAGGTCATGCAATTGTCTGATCGGCTTCTCGTCGCGCGCCAAGGCAAGGTTGTAGAAGAGTTTTCACCGCTCGAGGCGACTGAAGAAAAGCTGATGTATGCAGCAGTACATTGAGGACATAGGGCAATCCGCAATGACAGACGCATTAGACAATTCATCTCGCTGGCAATGACGCCCGAAAGTGCCATTCCTAACACAGCCAGAAGAATGGTGCGTTTTTCGTCGTTTGAGTGGATCACGGCCAGATTGGCAGGTAAAAACGAACCTATTTCTCGTATGATTTAACAACTGGTAAGCGATGAGGGCGGGTCGCAGATCGCCCTCGTGTTTGGAGGCCTTAGTTGCCCACACATGCCGCTGCATTGGTGAATGGCACGATCAATCATGCACTTGATTATGACGATACGCATTTTGCCTGTATTGGGCGTTTGTCTCCCGGTGCTTTTCCGACCGCGATGACGCCGTTTCGGCCCATGATGGACCAATCCGCTGTCCTGACTGTGTCCTTTTGGATTAGATCAATGAGGTTAAATGGATGGACATCCGCCAACTGAAGTATTTTGTTGCTATTGCTAAAGCCGGTTCGCTGTCTGCAGCGGCGCAAAAGCTGCAGACAGCGCAACCTTCGTTGTCACAACACCTTGTTAACATGGAACAAGAACTGGATGTGCGGCTTGTCACGTGGTGGTCGCGCGTCACCACCCTGACATCAGAGGGTGAGGTTCTCTTGCGCCATGCAAAACGGATTTTCGCCATGTTGAAATCTTGTTTGGCCGAAATGGGAGATCTTTCAAGTGAAGTTACGGGCAGCGTACGATTTGAAATGCCGCCGTCGGTTTCGATGGTTCTATCAGTGCCATTGGCAGAAACAGTCCGCATTGAACTTCCGAGAGTTCGCCTGCACGCGAGCGAGGCAATGAGTGGATTTATCAAGACCTGGATTGACGACGAAACCGTTGAAATCAGGTTTCTCTATGACCTTAATGATGTGGAGCATTTGGACGCAGCCCACGCGCTGGATGAGCAGCTCTATTTTTTCTCAGCACCCGATTGCTGGCCGCTGAAGACAATGCCAGCAACACCAGTGCCTTTGCGTGATATAGGAAATGTGGACCTTGTTCTTCTAGGTGAACCCCATGGTTTGCGCCGTATCATAGATTTGGCGGCGGCCCAGGCAGGCGTCGCTCTGAATATTGTATCAGAAATAGACGCGATGACCCAAATAAAAGAACTGGTCGCAAGGAGGTCGGGGTACTCAATTTTTTCACCCGCCGCCTGCCATGACTTTGTACCAGCAGGCCGATTGTTGATGACGCCGATCATCGATCCTGTGATTTCCCGCCCAGTATATCTGGTCCGTGACCCCGCTTTCACCCAGACACGCGCCAGTGCGGTAATTGAAAAAGCCACACGTAGGGTCGCAGCAGATATGGTGAGGCGTGGAACCAAGTTGCTTGCATTGGCCCGCAAACAACCAAGCCACCGTATCCATCGATGTTGGTGGCATAAGGGAAATCATATTGCATACGGTGACTGTTAAACGTCATTGCGGAATACCAAAACAAAAAGGGTGAGGTGGTTTCTATTTGTCAGGTTTCAGCATCAGCCATGCAGCGACCAGTGGTGGTGATACGGGTAATGCATCAGCGGAGGATTCAACGTGGAAGACAATGTTTTGCACCTCATCGACGCGTAATTCGTCATCACAAAAGTACTGATGCTCACGTGTGACAAACCCCAACCGACCTGCGCGACCTTTCTTGTATGTGAGATCACAGATCTTTGAGTTTTGGGTTATGGACTCTCCAGGAAACATGCCACAGTGCCATTCGACCCGGCCACCGGCCCACATGCGACGCCGCAAACCAAGATTGGGTCGAATAATGCCAGAGCGAGGATGGCCATTGCGGCCAAGCAGTGCTGGTTTAATCATATCGGGGGCAAGGCACCACTGTAGATCTGGTCTATCTTTACTCGCGCAGCGCACCGAGCCAAGGGTGCGTCTAATTCTGAGATAACGCCTGCTGACACACGATCCGTGTTTTGCCATTGACAGCCTATCCAGTCTTGTGGTGCGCTGATGCTACTGCCCTCATATGCGTCCCAAGCTCATGGGCGCTCAAGGTTGATCGATCTAACAGTGGGCGCAGTTGCACAGCTGCCGCCCCCAACAGAGAACGGGACTTGGCAACCAACCGGCACTTCAAATTTGATGGGCTGAGGCTTTGATTAAGGTCATGACCAAAGGGAACCTGAGTTCCGTTACGTAGTAATAAATGGCCTTTGGCTTGCATGTCTATGAGTGTTTCGTCGGGTGTGATCTTGATCCGTTTTGCGAATTTAGCGCACTTGGGGTCGGTTGCAACTTTGTCCCAATAGCTATCAAGTGCTCCAGTATCGTGCCCCATCAGAACCATAGCGGCGAGCCAACTGTATCTGAATTTAACTTCTAAACCGGTTGTAGGATTGGCGATATTGCAAACTGAGAGCCATCTGGGGCTTGTTTGTAAAACAATTTTTTCGACTTGAGCAGTGTCAAGTGGACGTAGAACGCACAGCGCCTCGATCATGGCGTGTGTGCCGTGACAGCAGGCATGAAATTTATAGCGTATGTCCGAAAACAGCCATTCGTTGGGCCGTGCGACAAACGGTGATTGCATCTCGGAGTGAGTTGGGATGAATCCCCGAGGATTCATAAGGCCAGCATCATAAGAGGTCATACCCAGTCTTGCCAGTTGCACGGCTTCAATCCCAATCGCGGCGGCAATGCCAGCATTCAGCGTTTTGCCCATCGTCCCAAATTGTGATTTTAGTCCCGAGACTCGGCTGGAACATAGGCCAATGGCCATGCGCATCTGATCACGGGTTAGGCTCATTAAGCGCCCTGCAGCAATGGCTGCCCCAAATGCCCCCGCTGTTGCCGTTTGATGAAAGCCACGGTTGTGGTGCCCATTGCCAAGGACAAGACCAACGCGGATCACAACTTCGGCCCCCAAAAGAAAGGCCGCGACGACCTGCGATACTGTCGCGCCTTCAGCTTCGCCAACGGCCATGGCAGCGGGACAGACCCCAACAGATAAATGGCCAACATGGGCAAAATGTGTGTGGTCAAAATCAAGTGCGCGGCTAGTCGTGCCGTTAACCAGCGCAGCCATTCGTGGTGGTGCCATGCCAGACCCAAAAACAGATGCGGCACCCGCGCCAGCTTGTGCGGTCATGAACGCGTGCATTTTTTCTGCGACGGGCTCTCTGGTTCCGACGCGTCCGCAGACCATCCAATCGAACAAGGACATGCGCGCCGCATTAAGTGGTATGCTTGGACTATCCAAACCGGCAATTGCATGCAGATCTAGTATTTCATTCATCAGGTCAGTCATGGTTTTCACCTGCCGTGTCCATGGCAAAATTCTGAATTTGATAGGCGCGTGCAAGCACGGGTGCATGGATCATTTTGCCATCGACTATTATTGCACCGTCCGCTGTGCTGGCCAGGATCACGCGTTGAGCCCAGCTAAGCTGCTCGAAACTAGGTCGATATCCAGCTTGAGCAGGGGCAACTTGCGCGGGATAAATAAGTAGCTTTCCGCGAGATCTCAGATCGGCGCTGTATCGCGCCGCTTCCATTGTTGTGAGTGGGTATCGGATATCTGATGTGTCTCTATCACAAGGACCGGGCCTTTCTGCAAGGCGCGCGCCTAGCACAATTTTGCGGGTGCATGGGCGAGGGCAAAATAGGAGTGTGAGCACCCCAAGTCGGCGGCGAAGTCGAGAGACCCAAAAAAACATCTGTCGAAAATGGGCGCAAGTTGAGGCGCCGTTCCAATCCCTTTTGCAGTCTCAATCAATCCAGACAGCGCCAACTTATCTAGCATCCAGCTGCGCAGGGTTTGCGACGCTTTCAGTGTTTTAGCCTTAGGCAAAACGATCCCATCTGTGCCAGCCGATAAGGCTACAGTGATGTCATGTTGGTACCAAGGGGTCTCTTTCGCATTGATGCGCACATAAATTGGTACACTTCGATTTTTTGGTAAATTGTCCAAAAGGCTGGCGCACGCGGTAATTTCATCATCCGGCAGCACAGCATCTTCGAGGTCAACAACGACAGCGCTTGCGCCACAGGAGCAAGCCTTTGCAATGCGGTCCGGTCTGGTGGCCGGGACAAAAAGGGGAAACATAAGGCCAATATGTCGACACTCAGGCCTCAGAAGGACCTTGGCAAAACTAGCGCATGTACGGCAACATACGACAGGATCCAGTTGGTTGAAATTGGCGCAACTTGATACAGCGCACTTTCAAGCCTTCGCTCAATATCGTATTGTTCGGCCCACCCGAAACCACCGTGGGTCTGAGGACATACATGCCCTGCTTCCCATGAAGCATCTGCTGCCAGCAATTTGGCCATATTGGCCTGTGCGAGACTATCTTCAAATGCATCATATCAGCGGCAGGCTTCAAATCTCTTTAGATTGGCGGCCTCGATGTTGATATAACTTCAAGCAAGCGGAAATTGGACCCCTTGGTTCTGACCGATATGTCGGTCAAAGACTGTCCGCTCTGCTGCATAAGTCGAAGCTTTTTCTATAAACCAAAAGCCGTCGCCAATGCATTCCGCTGCGATCAAGATGCGTTCGGTATTCAGGCCGTCAAGGACATAACGGAACCCCTTACCTTCTTCACCGATCAAATTTTTGACTAATTTCAAGATTATCGACTAACACTTCGTATGTTTCATGGCCAACCATGTTACGGATAGGGCTGATTTTCATCCCATTACCGGTGGCTTCTCTGAGACCGCGATAAAGATCGATATCCCCAAGGACTTTCTTTTGACGTCTTCCAGTGGTGTTGTGCGCCCAGCAAGATCATCAAGTCTGAATGTTCAATACGACTGATCCACACCTTTTGACCACTAATAATGTAGCCCGCACCAACTCGTTTTGCGACAG
>TARA_B110000046_G_scaffold80247_1_pt1 | contig 15816 bp, 8 predicted proteins | sample TARA_B110000046 | Tara Oceans TARA_B110000046 (sample SAMEA4397157) | marine metagenome | biome: Polar Biome; feature: [DCM] deep chlorophyll maximum layer (ENVO:01000326); material: water (ENVO:00002006), including particulate matter (ENVO:01000060) such as... | depth 40 m
GCATTTCTTTTTGATGTTGGATATGGAAAAAAAGGTTTTGGAATAAATGCTAATTTCAGAAGAATTGAAAACATGAGTTTCTATTCTGAAAGAGAAACCACTGGAAATATTTACAATCAGAATATTATTAATTATATACCAGCCTTAACAAAACAGCATGATTACTTACTAACAAACATATACGTATATCAAGCTCAGCCTCAGGTTTCTTTTCAAGATCCGACGTTGTTAAAAATTGGGGAGATTGGCGGGCAAGTTGATCTATTCTATACGCTTAAAAAGAAAACTTTTTTAGGTGGAAAATATGGAACAAAAATCGCACTAAACATGTCTTATTGGGCCGGGTTAAGTGGGGACTTTGATTATGAAAATTTCTATTACAACTCTGATCCACTGGGGATTGGTGAAAAATATTTTTCAGAGATTAGTTTAGAAATACGTAAAAAATGGTCAAGAAGTTGGAGTTCGGTTTTTTATTATGTAAACCAAAGCTACAATAAACGATACATAGAAGAAACTTTTGGAAATGTAGAAACAGATATTTTTGTAAGTGAGGCAACCTACAAACTAGGTTCAGGTAAATCATTACGCTTTGAAGCACAACATTTATGGACTCAAGACGATAAAAAAAATTGGACAGGAGCAACTGTAGAATTTAACCTAAGTTCCAAACTTGCTGTCTATGTTAACAACATCTACAATTACGGAAATGATGATGAATCAAAAAGAATTAATTATTATAATTTAGGTGGAAGTTATACAAAGGGAGCTCAAAGGTTTACCCTAAATTATGGGAGACAGCGGGGCGGACTTATATGTATTGGAGGAGTTTGTAGATTTGTTCCTGAAAGCACAGGTTTAACAGCCAACATTGTACTTTCCTTTTAGTACCGTTCAAATATATTTTCTTAGGATAAAAATAAAGTTTTTTTTATTACATTTGGATACATAAAAATCAATCTTAGTGAAAAATATTCTATTATTTGTTACTGTCCTTTTTACAATAAATTCTTTTTCTCAAACAACAAATAAATCAGTATCTGTCAATTTTATTGATAATCCAATAACTTTAGACGCAGAGCTTAGCGAAGACGAATGGAAGAACACGAAAGGAGCCTCTGGTTTTTGGCAATATTTTCCTCTAGATTCAGTACAAGCAAAGCAACAAGCTATTATTAAATTTCTTTTTGATGATGATAACTTATATGTTGGAATAAAAGTAAATGCACCGGCTAATGATTTTATAATCCCTTCTCTTCGTAGAGATTTTAGTGCTGGAGGAAGTGATAATATTACGTTACTTTTTGACACATTTAATGATGGAACTAATGCTTTTATTTTTGGAACAAATCCTTATGGAGTAAAAAGGGAAATGTTACTTTCTGGAGGTGGAGCTGAATTAAGAGGTTTTACGATGGCTTGGGATACAAAATGGCAATCTAAAACAGCAATAAAAGATGATCATTATATTGTAGAAATGATTATTCCTTTATCTGCTTTTAAGTACAGAGAAGGTGAAACTAAATGGCGTTTTAATAGCTACCATTTCGATACACAAGATAATGAAATGAATACTTGGGTTAATATACCTCAAAACCAATTCATCTTTAACTTGGCTTATATGGGAGAAATGATTTTTGAAAAACCATTAGGCAAATCAAAATCTCCGATTTCTATTATTCCTTATGTAAATGCAATAACAGCAAAAGATTATAAGAGTAATACTACTAAGACAGATTTAAAGTTTGGAGGAGATGCAAAATTTACTGTCGGTAATAGTATGAATTTGGATTTAACCCTAAATCCTGATTTTTCTCAGGTAGAGGTCGATCAACAAGTGACAAATCTTACTCGATTTGAAATTTCATTGCCCGAAAGAAGACAGTTTTTTATTGAAAATAGTGATCTTTTTGCTGATTTCGGTAATAACAGAGATTCTAATCCTTTTTTCTCAAGAAGAATAGGGATCGCAAAAGATGCAAATCACAACATTATAGAAAATGATATTATTGCTGGAGTTAGATTAAGTGGTAAAGTAAATAACAACTTAAGGGTTGGCCTATTAACAATGCAAACTGCAGAAGATATTAAAAATGAAATCCCAACTGTTAATAATACTGTTATTACACTTCAGCAAAAATTATTTAGCAGATCAAATATTAGCGTAATGTTTATTAATAAACAAGCTACAAAAGAGTATGATTTTCTTATAAATGAAGATAAATACAATCGAATTATTGGCATCGATTATCGGTTAGCATCAGAAGATAATTCTTGGATTGGAAAATATTTCTTTCACAAGTCTTTTTCTCCGGGCATAAAAGACAAAGATTATTCCGCCGGGTTTTCTACTCAATACATTAATAGAGATTTTAGCTTAAGATTAAGTGGCGTTTATGTTGGAGATAATTACGAATCTGATTTAGGTTTTCTTAGAAGAACAGATATTTTTAAGATAACCCCTAATATAACGCGTACTTTTTGGCCAAAAGATAGTAGAGTTCAAAAACACAGTTTTTCTGTCACTCCTATTTTTATTTGGAAACCTGACTTAAATTTCAAAAACTCTGATTATGCAGTCATCAGTAGATGGAAAGCAAATTTCATGAATACAGGAGAATTGACTGTAGAAATGAACAATCGTTTTACCTATCTTTTCGGTGATTTTGACCCAACAGGAACAGAAGGGGCAATTGCTTTGCCTGGAGACAATGGTTACAAATACACAGATTTTAATGTTAGTTATAGATCAGATCAAAGAAAAACTTTTTCTTATCGTATACAGCCTTCAGCAGGAACTTTTTTTAATGGTAAAAAATATTCTATTGCTAGTAATTTAGCGTGGAGAATTCAACCTAATTTTTCGGGTTCTATTCAAATAAATTACGATAAAATAGATCTTCCTGACTTTTTTCCAGATGCCTCTATTTTATTAATTGGACCAAAAATAGACCTTACTTTTAATAAGAGCCTATTTTGGTCTACCTTTATACAATATAGCAGTCAGCAAGAAAACTTCGGTGTCAATACAAGATTACAATGGCGTTTTGCTCCGCTATCAGATCTTTTTATTGTTTATAATGACAATTATTATTCTAATAATTTTGCTCCTAGGTTTAGATCTTTAAATTTAAAACTGACTTATTGGTTAAATATTTAATTTATCTAATCATTAATTTTCTAGTAGTTTGCTTGTTACCATTGGTTACTTTTAATAAGTACAATCCTGCAGAAGCTTTCTCAAAAAGTATTTTTTTAGAGAAATTTGTATTCGTATTGTAATACTCTTTCTCGTCAATCAACCTACCTCTAACATCATATAATTGAACTGAAACTTTAGCGGTATTAATCACTTCTAAATTAAGAGTAAACGCTCCTTTGGTTGGGTTTGGATATAAATTGAATCCAGCAAAAGAAAAATCTTCTAAAGATGCAGTTGCATCTTGAACATTAATCGTATAATCTTCCACCTCTCCGTCAAAAGAAGCTTCACATGAAGTTGGGTAAACAACTGTAGTAGATGAAGTGTATTTACTAGAAACTCTCATTACCGTATTTCCTAAATTAGCACCTGCTGGCACCGTAATTGTTAATGGGCTCAAATCGGTTGGGCCATCTGTTGTATCGGAAGTCCAGCCTAAATCATATTCTTCGCCAGCATCATCAAAACTACAATTTTGGTTCCAATCAATCCAAACTTTCACTTGCACTCCAAAGTTTCCATCGGTATTTACATGTACTGTTAAATCATGACTTTCATTTAATTTAACATCCGTAGAAATTGACGTGTAATCAAAATAACCTTGCGTAACAAAACTATCATCCTCTTTTGTTGAAGCATTATCAATGGTATTAAATTGAACCAAAGTAGTACTTGTAGCGTATTGAGTAGTCCCATTAGATGCACAAACGCTACAACTAATTGTCGTAAAACTAAATACATCAGAAAAATCACCCTCACCACATGAATTTACACCTTTTACGCGCCAAAAATAAGTTGTTACTTGGTTTAATCCTGGAACAGTAAGTGAAGTTGTTGTTACATTTTCACTAGAAATAATTGTTGTAAAAGTATCATCTATTGCCACTTCAACATCATAAGAAGATGCATTAGAATCTGCATTCCAAATTAAAGTAGGCGTAACGGATTCTCCTGTATTCCCATCTGCTGGAGATGTTAAAGTTAGATTATTAGGAACTCCATTAGAAACATTTAAAATAACATCTGCTTCTTTTACGATAGCGCCAGAACTACCAATAATTTTAAAGTTATATTGCCCTACCTCTACAGCAGAAATTCCAGATATTGTTGCTATTACAGATGTATCATCCGCAGTTGCAGTTGCAGGATTAAATGCTACACTAGCTCCTGTAGGCAAATCTGTTGCTGTGAATACTGTTACATCTGAAAAACCTAAGAAAGTATTATAAGTGAAATTATAAACAGCATCATCTGGAGAGCACACGTCTACTTCTGGATTCGAAACAGCCATTGCAAATTCTGATTCTTGAATTGAAAAATTACTAGAATTCATCGCATAGAAAACATTGTCTTTTCCTTCAACAATAATTCTAGCAAGATTTGAATCTGCTCCATTTGTTACTGGCACTACGAAACTATGACTTCCATCATTATCAACATCAGAAGCTAATGTAATTGGAAAAGTTAGACCCCCATCTTTTGATAAAAATATATTGACTTTAGTCGTGTTAACATTCCCTGAATCAGTTCCTGCAACATCCCAAGTTATTGTTTTTGAACTTCCTTCGTCCCATGTTACATTAGTGGTTTGTGAAGTAACAACAAAAGGGCCTGCACTTGCATCTACAGTAATTTTCATCAAGTCGAAACTAGATTGTCCATAAAGACCTGTATCAGTTGGTTCTCTATCCCTTACAGTTAAAGCCCAGTTTAAATCTCTTGCAACTGTAGAAACTGTTTCCCAATCACTTCCCCCTCCATCAGTAGGGTTTGTTTCTGTTAATTGACCTGCAACCACTCTACTTAATTTTGGGATATACCTATCTGAAGATGTTGTTGGAGGTAAAGATCTAGCCATCGCTCCTGAAGATAAAGTTGGCCCAAAAGTTGATACTGTAACTACTCCATCATCATTTTGTTCCCAACAATACATTAAAGTATCTGCATTGTCTGCATCTGTAGCTGAGCCTCTTAAAACATAAGCTGTTCCTTGAGGGATAAAAACATCATCACCTGCATTTGCATTAGGAGGGTTATTTGTTATTGTTACGGGAGAGTTTGCTTGCCAACAAGTTCTAACATTCGTAACATTATCTGTTATTTGTTTTATACTAAAGTAACTAAAATATGAATCACTATGAGGTTGAACATCTGAGCCTGTAATACCTGCATAACCCATAATTGTTGATCCAGATCCTGGTTCTATATTTGCTAATCCACCTGCAGACAAATGAGACCATGTGTGTAAAGCTCCCATTTGGTGCCCAATTTCATGCGCAACATAATCTATATCAAAAGTATCACCTTGAGGATTACCATCTGCAGGAGATGTAATTCCTGCACCCTTATTTTCATCAAAAGTTGATTCTGTATCGTCTACACATACACAACCAATACAACCAGCATTACCACCACCACCAGATCCGCCAAACATATGACCAATATCATATGCTGCATTCCCTATCGTGTTTGTTAACGTATTTTGTAATTCTAAATTCCAATTACTTAATGAGTTCGAATAGGGATCTAAAGATGCATCAATATAAATTAATTCTGGAAAGTCCTGTACTTCAAAAGTAACTGCCATATCTGTTTCAAATACTGCGTTTACTCTTGTCATTGTTGCGTTTATTGCTGACAAAGCGTCAACTACAGTACCTCCGTGGTAAGTTGTATATTCCCCATTTACAGACAATGCCAAACGAAACTTACGTAGAATTTGGTCATCTGCATCTCTTTGTGAGATATTATTCTTATCAATTTCTGACGCATTAACTAATTCGTCTGCTGTAGAACAAATGAATTCATCTTTTGGTAAGCTATTTTTAGAGAGTCTGTTGTAAACAACATACTTTTTTACTTCTCCATTTAATGGTTGCATAAAAACTGTTGGCCTATCTTTATAAGAAATCATTGTTTGAACTCCTTTTGGAGAAACACTCATTCTTACTGTAGCTCCTGAATTATCTGTACTAAACCCAACATATGATTTTATTTGCGAGTATTTTACTGCTAAACTAGGAGAGAAAACTGGCGCTTCTAAAATTCTAAATGCTTGTAGAGTCCCTTTATCATCAGGAAGGTTAATAATTATATTAGAAGATTTGCTACTAACCCCTCTAAAAGGAACATTTTGTAATTGCTTTTTAAAACCTTTAAAATCTAAAACTAGTGTTTTAGAATGATTTTTAAGATACGAACTAACAGAATGATTATTTAATTTTCCATTAATTTCTTGTGTTTTCCATAAGTAATCTTGAGAATAAGAGTTCGTAAATAAAAGAATTAGCCCGATAAATAGTGTTTTTTGTAGTTTTAATCTCATAATTTTATTGTAAATAATAAATTTAATTTGCAATATAGTTTTTTTATTACATACTTTTGAATTAGTAAATTCAAAATTTTCTTAATTTAAAAGCAACTATATTCTACCACAATGCAAAAACTATTTTTCTTTTCAATTTTATTCATTTTAATGAACTGTGCTTCTCAAAAAACAACTAATATTAAAGAAATAATTTATAATGCAACGACCCGAGGAAGGTCAGAAAACATTACTTTAAGAGGTAACTCTTTACAGTATAAAACTTATCAAAAATCTCTTTCCTTTAATTTAACCAAAGAACAAAGAGAAAAAGTAAATAAAGAGATTTCTAGAATTAACTTAAATACAATTAACAATTTAAAAGCCCCAACAGATAAACGCTCATACGATGGAGCCATGTATACATCAATATTAATAATATCTGGCACAAAAGAATATACTTCTACTACCTTTGACGACACAAATCCTCCAATTGAATTAAAAGCATTGTGTCAGTTACTTATTAGTTTTGTTCAAAAAAATTGAATAATTACTTTTTTCTAGATGTAAATAAAAAAATAATTTACTGAATTTTTAATTTTCTAGTAGTTTGCTTGTGATCATTTGTTACTTTTAATAAGTAAAACCCTGCAGAAGCTTTTTTAGTTTTATAAACTTTTACTGTTATTTTATAATCAATTTTCTAGTAGTATATTTATTATTATTAGTGATTTTTAGCAAATACAGGCCACCAGATTTTACATTAAAACTAATATCTCTAGTAAAGTAGGTACTTGAATTATTAAAATATTTGCTATCAACCAGTCTTCCGGCTAAATCAAATAATTGGACTGAAACATCATTTTTCTCTTTAGTCGCAAAACTTAAATTAAAAGTTCCATCAGAAGGATTTGGGAACAAATTAAACTCGTCAAAAACAGCATCTTTTATAGAAGCTTTTTTCACTACTAAAGAATAATCTTCTACTTCGCCATCAAAATTTATTTCACATGAAATTGGAAATAAAACATCATCTAGAGCTGTGTATTTAGTAGAAACTCTTAACGTTGTAGTACCAACTTTTGCGTTTTCTGGAACTGCAATTAAGAAAGGGCTTAGGCTTGTAGAGATATCAATTCCATCTTCTGCTGAACCTAAGTCGTATTCTTCTGTCAAATCAAAAAGACAGTCTTTATTCCAATCTATCCAAACTTTTGTTTGTACTCTATACGCTCCATCCGTATTTACATTAACGGATAACTCATAACTTTCATTAATAACCACTTCTGTCTCTAGTGATTTAAAATCACTATATCCTTGGTTATTATCTTCTTTTTCCGAAGCATTATCAATTGTATTAAATTTCACTAACGTAGTGCTTGTTTCAAATTCTGTGCTTCCAAATCCTTCACAAACATCACATGATAAAGTTGTAAAGCTAAAAGGATCGTTAAAAACTCCCGTATTACAACTATTTACAGGTTGCACTCTCCAAAAATATGTAGTTTCTTGATTTAAACTTGTCGTAATTCGTACATTATTAGCAATTACATTTTCAGAAAACACCAAGTCAGTAAAATCGTTATCTAACGAAACTTGTATGTTATAAGATTCCGAATTAGAATCTGCATACCAACTTAAGTTTCCTGCTAATTCAAAGTCACTTGAGTTATTTTCTGGAGAAATTAAGGTTATTTTGTTAAAATCATTACTAACAACATTAAGATAAACTTCTATTTGTTGATTTACAGAAGCAGAACTAGCTATTACTAAAATAGCATAATCTTGCGCAGTTTCACCATCTAAATTAGACAGCGTCATCGTAACATTGCCATCATCATTAATAGTTTGCGGATTAAAAACAACATTAGCACCTGCAGGAATTCCTGAAGCAGATAAAATAACTGTATCAGTAAAACCATTTATAAAATTAAAATTTAAAATATAATCTACTGTTTTATTTCCTGAATTACAGACTGCTTTATGGTCTATCTCAGTTGTCATCAAAAAAGTTGGTATGATCGAATTAATAATAAAATTAGAGGTGTTTACATTGTAAAAGATATTATCCGATGCTTCCACCATGATTCTTGCATTGGTTGTACTATTATTTGGTATCAGTATTTCCTCTGTACCATCATTTGGTGTATTTGTTTTTAGGAAAATCGGAAAAGTAACCCCTCCATCAATTGATAATTTAATATTCACATTTTGACAATCTATTGGGGCAACATCTGTGGCTCCTTTATTCCAAGTAACTGAGATTGTTTGTCCAGAATTATAGGTTTCTTCCGTACTTTGTGAGGTTACTAAAAAAGCTGCTGAATTTACCACTTCGACTTTCATATCATCTCTGGCCGTGCTTCCTCCTCCTGAATGATTATCTCTTACTAAAAAAGAAAAATTTAATTCTCTAGTTACAGAAGGCACAACTTCCCAAGTTGAAGCAGTACTACCTAAAATAACAGTACCTATATCTGGCATATATCTAACAGGTGATATTTTAGAAGGCAATGACCTAAACATGGGTCCTGCTGTATTTGTGCTTAAAGGAGGCATTGTGGCAACTTCATTATCTAATTGCTCCCAATTATACGTTAAGCTAGACAAACCATCTTCGTCTGTTGCAGTTCCTCTTAATACAAAGGGGGTTGATTTTGGTATACTATAATCTAAGCCAGCATCAGCAACAGGAGCTGTATTCGTAGTTTCTGTAAGGGATCCACAATTTGCAGAAGATTGAATAGTAGCCCACATTTCAGCAATACTTACTGCATGAAAGTAATCATCACTATTCCCGTTTGCATTTCCAGCTTGCACATTTGGTGAACAAATACCGGCGTATCCCATAATGGTTGATGCACTTCCTGGTTCAACAGCTGTCGATATATTTCTATTACAGTCATTATTTTGTGTGTGATTTGCACCAAATTGATGCCCCATTTCATGCGCAACAAAATCAATATCAAAAGGATCTCCAACAGGTTGAGATCTACCTGTAACACCTCTAGCTTTAGATCCCGTTACACAAACGACTCCTAAACCGGCTAAACCACTTCCTCCTGTACTAAAAATATGTCCTATATCATAATTTGCATCCCCTATTTTAGTATCGCAAATAGATTGTACTTCATTAAACATTGTGCTCGCATTACCGTCTGTAATACCATCTGTATCTGCATCTAAGAAAATTACTTGTTCATTATCGTTTACAAGCACAAGTTTTATAGATAAATCTTTTTCAAATACCCCATTTAACCTTGTAATAGTTGTATTCATGGCTGATAAAACTGCAGCTTTTTTTACTAAATCTGTTGCAGAATCAGGAATATTTTGTTGAGTTGCTCCTAAATGAAATTGTGTATATTCTCCACTACAGACTAGAGCTAATCTAAAGGTTCTTAATTTACCATCATTGACATTTTTACTAAAATCTGAAACAGAAAACTCCTTTTCAGTAGCAGTTTCTACTTCACATTTAAAATCTTCTTCAAGAGTACTTAAACTAGTTCTCTTATAAACAATATAATCTTTATTGTCTCTAGAGTAAGGATCTATATAAACTGTTGCTTGAGTACCAGAAAAAATTACTGCGTGAAAACCATCTGTACCAATACTAATTTTTGCAACTGCAGTTAGGTCGTCTATTCCTTGGGCGGAATATGATTTAATATTTGGAAATTTAGCTTTTAGTTTAGCTTCAAAATTTGAGGCTTCTTTTATTTGAAATCTAGATAAACTTCCATCAAAATTTGGTAAAAAAATAATTTCTTTTTGATTAAAAGTGCTTTTTTTTAATTTGTTTGAAAACGTTTTTAAATCTAAAGATAGAATTTCATACTGTGAAGGAAAATTTTTCTTTTGATAAATTTCTTTCTTTTGAACGATATAATTTATTTTTTTAATTTTTCTCCAAATATTTTGAGAACTAATAGTCTCAATATTTAAAAATATAATTGTTAATAGGATGGAAAAAGACAACTTAATTTTCATGAAAAAAATATTTAAAATACAAATCTATGGTCTCAAATATAACGAATTATTTACCTTTGTGATTCACATTATGAATAGAAAAATATTACTTTCTGATTTAGCAAATAAAGACTACAAAGAAACCTGGGATTTTCAGTCTGAATTATTGCAAGACATTGTTAATGTTAAGATTAATAACAGAAGAAATAATTTACAGGAATCCACTAAAAATCACTTTTTATTTGTGGAACACCCGCATGTTTACACATTAGGAAAGAGTGGAGATCTAAATAATTTATTGTTAAATGAAAAACAGCTAGAAGAAAAAGGCGCTACTTTTTATAAAATTAACAGAGGTGGTGACATCACCTATCATGGCCCAGGACAAATTGTTGGCTACCCTATCTTAGACTTAGAAAACTTTTTTACAGATATTCATAAATACTTACGCTTTTTAGAAGAAACTATTATTCTAACAATTGCAGAATACGGTTTAAAAGGCACTAGAAGTGATGGTGAAACTGGTGTTTGGTTAGATGTTGGAACCCCTTTTGCACGTAAAATTTGTGCGATGGGAATTCGTTCTTCACGTTGGGTAACGATGCATGGTTTTGCATTAAATGCAAATGTTAATTTAGGGTATTTTGATCATATCATTCCTTGTGGAATTCGCGGAAAAGCAGTGACTTCTATGGAAGTTGAATTAGGGCGAAAAGTAGACTTAGAAGAAGTAAAGCAAAAAATTTTAAAACATTTTAAGGTGCTTTTTGACGTTGATGAGTTTTTGAAGCAGTAAAATTATTATTTTTTTAAAGATCCCTACAAAGTTTACATAAACTTATAGGATTCTAAAAACTTATTTTTCTTCATTAAAATACACTTTATAATATTTCATTTTCTTTTCCTCATCATAACCTCTTTCTAAATATTCGGAGGCTGCTTCTGGCGCATCGACATCTAATTTTATGCTGATGTTCGTATCTAGCTTTATCTCTGTTTTAAGTTTGCTTTTTTCTTTCTTTAATACAACTCCAGAGACATCAAAATTATTTCTAATTAAAACATCATTTAAAGTTTCGAAGTGTTTTTTATATTCATCAAATTGTTCTTTATGTTTATCCTCTTCAAAAACCTCTTCTTTAAAAGTAGCATAATCTACAGACTCATTTTCTTTAAAATAATCTACCGTATTTGCTAAGAAATTTCCTTGTTGGTGCATTCCTAATTCAGGCTTAATTACTTCTTCAGAAAACTCTTTACACATTTCTAAGTAATTCTGAGTGTGAGAATTATAATCATCCGCAAGTTTTATAGATAAGAAATTTTTAATCCAATATTGTGCATCATAATTGTTATTATCTACCGACAGCACAACAGTACCCTCAGTATCTGAAGTGTTTAAAATTAAGCAGCCTTTGTCTATTCTTTTGGTAGAAATTCCTTTTTGCACAACAACATCAAAACTCTCATTATCATCCAAATAGGTCTGAAAAAAATCAACCTTATTTTCAATCTTAAAAACCCCAATAGCTTCTGTTAATACATCTTTGAATTCTAATCCTTCAATAAAAACAACAAGTACATCACCTGTTTTTATTTGAGCAGAATTAGATTGTTCATACAAATGATTTACAATGTTTTTAGAATATTCTACAAAACTACTTTCTTCTTTAAAAATTTCAGAAGCATAGTTATTCAATTCATTTAAACGCACATCTGCATGATGAGAAAAACGATAACTTTGCGATAAACCACCAAAAGGTTTTAGTAGAAAATTCTTCATTAAATCATAACTTTCTTGATCAAAACGAATTAAATCCTCAGAAAACACATTGTGTCCACTGTTAAATTTATTTGCTACTTTATGAAGAATACATTTTGTAATTTCTGCTCTCGTTTTTTTAATCATCAGTTAAAATTTTGGAGGGTAAAAATAGAAAAAGTTTGTGTATGATTTTTATATAAATGATTATTCTCTAAAAATATATTGGAACACGGGTTTCACTAATTTTAATTCACAAATAACTTTACGATCAGTATCGATTTACTTTTAGCACTTATTAAACTGAATGCATGAGTACTATAAGACTATTAAAATGAAAATATATTTATTAAAAATCAGGCTGAAAAAGCAAAAAAAAACGTGTAATAAAAGAGGTAAGTAGCCCCTTAAAAGACTAAACTTTAAGCTTTAACTGTTTTGGCAATAATTGAAATGTTTTTCTATGATGTGTGTTCGCTCCGAATTCACGAATAGCATTTCTATGCTCTTTCGTTGGGTAACCTTTGTTCTTTTTCCAATTATACATTGGAAATTCTTGATGAATCTTTGCCATATATTCATCTCTATAGGTTTTTGCCAACACAGAGGCTGCAGCAATACTTAAGTATTTAGCATCTCCTTTTACAATCGTTTCATGCAGAATTTCTTTATAATTCTTGAATTTATTACCATCAACAATTATAAATTCTGGAGAAACATTTAAAGCGTCTATAGCTCTATGCATCCCAGTAATTGATGCTTGCAAAACATTAATTTCATCAACTTCATCTTGCCAAACAAATGAAACCCCAAATGCAATTGCATTTTCTTCAATAAATGGTCTTAGTTCTTCTCTCTTTTTTTCTGATAGTTGCTTAGAATCATTTAAGAAAGGATGTGTGAAATCTTTATGAAGAATTACTGCAGCGGCAACAACAGGGCCACACAAACAACCTCGTCCTGCTTCATCTGTACCCGCTTCTAGAGAAAATCCACTAAAGTTTGATTTTAACATTTTACAAAGAAAAGAATAATTTTTAATTTAACAGATTTCATCATAATTATTAACGATTCTTTTCGTTTTATTATTTTACATTTGTGTTTGTTAAATTTGGAATGAAAAAAACAATTTTTTTACCTTTTTTATTATTTGCCTTTGCACTGAGTAGTCTTCACGCTCAGTCAAAATTAGGTGCAGGCAATAAGAAACAAAAAACATTTGTAGGTACAGATGGTCTAATTGATACTTTAAGAAATACTGGATTCACAAAGGTTATTTTATCCGGAAAAATAAAATACACAGACTACAAAGTGTTTTCTCATAAAAGAGATACTACTTTCATAGATACTACCTTAACGTTAAAAAAGGAATACAAATTTAACTATTTAAGAACTGATAATTTCGAGCTTTTAGCTTTTCATAATCAAGGACAGACTTTTAATAATCTAGGATACAGTTTCGATAACATCAAACAATTTCCAGATATCGGTTTTACTGCAAAACAATTTAGCTATTTAGATATTGATGAAATAAATTATTATGAAGTTCCTACACCAACTACCGAGATTTCATATAGAACTGGCTTGCAACAAGGACAATTTGTAGATGCTCTTTTTACGCTAAATTTTTCTAAAAGGTTAAATGTTTCTGTTTCTTACAAAGGACTTCGCTCTTTAGGTGCCTATAGACAATCTTTAGTAAGTAATGGAAATTTTCGAGGAACTTTTCAGTATAGAACCAAAGAAAATCAATATGCAATTAGAGGACATATAACTAGTCAAGATTTTTATAATGAAGAAAGTGGAGGTTTAACAACAGGTGCTTTAGAGAGTTTTATTTCTGAAAATCCGGATTTTGATGACAGAGCAAGATTAGATGTTAATTTAACAGATTCAGAAAATCAATTTGATAGTAACCGAATTTATTTAGAACAGAGTTTTAAACTACTATCAAACAAAGATACAATCACTAAGAAAGATTTTAGCAATTTAAAAATTGGACATGTTTTTACCAATGAAAATAAGACATACAATTTTACTCAAGCAACTTCAACAATAGCCATCTTTGGAGATGTAAATGCGACTAATGCTGCAAAAAATAATGCAGAAAGTAAAATTACGAGCAATGAAGTAAATCTCGAATTTAACTCAAAATATGTTTTAGGAAAATTTAAAGCAAAAGCAAATTACACGAACTATTCTTATGGGTATGACACTATTTTAAACAGCAATATTGCTATAAATAAATTTAAATTAGAAGGAAGTGCAATTTCTATTGGAGCAGATTGGAATGCAAAAATTAAAAACTTTCAATTAAATGCAAATGCATCTATTACTCCAGGTTCTGGAAGATTATCAGGCAATTATTTAAAAGGAGAAGCCGTTTATGAAAAAGACAGTCTTTTTGTTATAAAAGGCAGTCTACTAATTAGTTCTAAATCATCAAATTTCAACACATTATTACATCAAAGCAGTTATGACAATTACAATTGGGAAAACGATATTTTTAGCAATGTAAATACGAGAGATTTAGGTTTTACTTTTAATTCTAAATGGATGAATGCTGCACTAAATTTCACCAATATTGATAACTATACTTATTTTGATGAGGACAATACTCCACAACAATTTTCAAATCAAATTACCTATCTAAAAGTAAAAGCTAACAGAGAATTTAAATATTGGAAACTAGCTTTAGATAACACAGTTATGTATCAAAATGTAAGCAGCGGAAGTTCAGTTTTTAGAGTTCCTGAGGTAGTCACTAGAAACACTTTCTACTATACCGATTATTGGTTTGAAGGAAAGCCAATGTTGGTAAATATTGGAATTACCTTTAAATATTTCACAAAATACAAAGCCAACGCATACAATCCTTTATTAGCAGAATTTACGTTACAGAATGATGAAGAAATAGGTTTTCCAACTTTTGATGTGTTTTTTAATGCTCAAGTGCGCAGAACACGTATCTACCTAAAGGTTGATAATGTGACTTCTGGTTTTTCTAAAAAGAATTATTTTTCTGCGCCAAATTACCCATATAGAGATTTTACTGTGCGTTTTGGTTTGGTTTGGAATTGGTTTATATAGTCTAACCTAAATTTTTGTTAACAAAAACTATCTACAAATTTCGTGAGTATAATTATTTAAAAAAGAATTTCACTCGATAGTATAGAATCAGATGAAAAGATAGCTGGAAACTTTTCTTAATAGCAAGTTTAACTTTAAGCTTAGCACTCTTTAATCCACCTCATATTTTAGAAAAAATTAAAAAGCCTTTTATTAAGAAATACTTTTCTGGTGAAAACGGAGAATGAATTCAGGAGATTCGTTCGATTTAGTTCTTCATAGTGTTCTATGGTTTCTATTATTGATATCTATGCTCCTAAATCTTTTTCCATTACAATTAAAAAACACTCTAATTATTTAGTAGCTAATTCTTTAATTTTTATTCTAAAAGCGGCAAATATCAATGTCATAAAAGGACTTAACCAGTTAAAAACCGCATAAATAGCGTAGTCAAAAACAGAAACTCCTAAAACTCCAGAATGGTAAGCTCCACATGTATTCCAAGGA
>TARA_B110000046_G_scaffold179403_1_pt1 | contig 15717 bp, 7 predicted proteins | sample TARA_B110000046 | Tara Oceans TARA_B110000046 (sample SAMEA4397157) | marine metagenome | biome: Polar Biome; feature: [DCM] deep chlorophyll maximum layer (ENVO:01000326); material: water (ENVO:00002006), including particulate matter (ENVO:01000060) such as... | depth 40 m
AAACCAAGAAATATTGGTCCTGGAGGAATGTCTGGACGTGTAACTTCTATTGATGTTGTCGAAGTTAACCCAGAAATAATGTATGTTGGTACTGCTTCTGGGGGAATCTGGAAATCTACTTCTGGTGGAATTAAATGGCAACCAATTTTCGAAAAGGAACTCACAGCCTCAATAGGTGCAATTGCGATTCAGCAATCGAACCCAAGTGTAATTTGGGCAGGAACAGGTGAAGGAAATCCGAGGAATAGTTTAAATGGTGGTTTCGGAATTTATAAATCTTTAGATGCTGGGAAAACTTGGAAATCTATGGGATTAGAAAAAACTAGACATATTCATAGAGTTGTTATTAATCCTACAAACCCTGATGTTGTTTATGTTGGTGCTATTGGTTCTCCTTGGGGAGAACACAAAGAACGTGGGGTTTACAAAACTGTGGATGGTGGTAAAACTTGGAAACAAATTTTATTTACAAATATAAAATCTGGAACTGCAGATTTAATTATGGATCCTGAAAATCCAAATAAATTGATAGCTTCCATGTGGGAACACAAACGTGATCCTTGGTTTTTTAAATCTGGAGGAACAGGAAGTGGTTTATACATTACGCATGATGGAGGAGAGAATTGGAAGCAAATTACAGAAAAAGAAGGTTTTCCAAAAGGGGAATTAGGAAGAATTGGCGTTGCAATTGCCCCTAGCAATCCTGATATAATTTATGCTTTGGTTGAAGCTAAAAAAAATGCTTTATATAAAAGTGAAGATGGCGGATTTAAATGGAAAAAAATAAATGAAAAACCTGGTATTGGAAATCGTCCTTTTTATTATTCAGAAATCTATGTAGATCCACAAAATGAAAATAGATTATATACGGTTTTCACATATATAAATGTTTCGGAAGATGGTGGAAAAAACTTTAACGAATTAATGCCTGCTTATGGCGTAAATAATGGTGTACATCCAGATCATCATGCTTGGTGGATTCATCCAAGCAATGGTAAATTTATGATTGATGGTAACGACGGTGGTTTAAACATTACCAAGGATGGAGGAAAATCTTGGCGTTTTATTGGCAACATTCCTGTGGCACAATTTTATCACATAAATGTGGATAATGAATATCCTTATAATGTATATGGAGGAATGCAAGATAATGGTTCTTGGAGAGGTCCAGCTTATGTTTGGAAAGCACAAGGAATTAGAAATTCTTATTGGCAAGAAATTAGTTTTGGTGATGGTTTTGATGTAGTGCCTGATAAAGACGATTCAAGATATGGATGGTCCATGAGTCAGCAAGGATCTGTTCAAAGATATGATTATCAAACAGGAAATAATTATTCAGTAAAACCTACACATTCAGATGCAAATATAAAATTGCGTTTCAATTGGAATGCTGCTATAAATATGGATCCTTTTGATAATTCAACCTTGTATTTTGGAAGTCAGTTTGTACATAAATCAACAGACAAAGGTTTAACTTGGAGTGTAATTTCACCAGATTTATCAACAAATAATCCAGAAAAACTAAAACAATCCGAAAGTGGTGGATTATCGATGGATGCCACTGGAGCTGAAAACCATTGTACAATTTTGGTCATAGAACCTACCGTTTTAGAGAAAGATGTTTTATGGGCTGCAACTGATGATGGTCAAGTTCACATTACAAAAAATGGTGGAGAAACTTGGACAAATGTTGCTAAAAACATAAAAGGGTTGCCTGAAAACTCTTGGATAACACAAGTAAAAGCATCCAATAAAAACAAAGGAGAAGCCTTGTTAATTGCCAATGATTACAGACGTTTTAACTATACGCCTTATGCTTACAGAACTAAAAATTATGGCAAAAGTTGGGAACGTATTGTTGATGAAAATGATGTTCAGAGCTATACATTGTGTATCATTGAAGACCCAAAAAATGAAAATTTACTTTTCTTAGGAACTGATGACGGTTTGTATATCTCCATAAACGCAGGTGAAAAATGGATTAAATGGACAGAAGGCTTCCCAACAGTACCAGTAAAAGACATGGTAATTCATCCAAGAGAACATGACTTAATTATTGGAACTTTTGGAAGAGCTGCATGGGTTTTAGATGATATTCGTCCTTTAAGAGCGATTGCAAACGGAAATGTAACTTCTAAGAAACTAGCGTTATTCTCGCCTCCAACTGCATATCAAACTGCAAGTCAACAACCAACAGGAAGTAGATTTGGTGGAGACGCAATGTATCAAGGAGAAAACAGAAAACGTGGTGCAATTATTTCTTACTATATCAATAAACCAGAAGAAAAAGAGAAAAAAGAAATAAAAAATGAGAAGCTAGTCAAAGAAGACAGCATAAATGCTAAGAAATATGATTCTATAAAACTAGAAATTTTTGATGGAGAAAGACAAATTAGAACCTTTAAATTAAAAACTCCTAAAGAAAATGGAATCCACAAAACAACTTGGTACTTAAGAGAGAAAGGAGTTGAAAGAGCTTCTAGAACTATTAGAAAGTCTAAAAGTGAGCCAGGTGGAGTTTCTGTAAAACCAGGAACTTATAAATTAAGAATGACTTTTGGTGATGCTGTTTCAGAACAAAATATAAAAGTAGAATTTGATCCAAGATTACAAATTTCTAAAGAAGCCATCAATCAAAAATACATAGCTAGTAAAGAACTTGAAGGTTATCAAGAGAAAATTTCAGGCATTGTAAAACAATTAGTTGAAAGTAAAAATGCCGCCGCTTCTATAAAAGATCAATTATCAAAAGAGGACAAGAAAAAATATAAAACTGAAATAAAAGCATCTTCAGAAATTATAAAAAAAATTGATACTTTAATTGCGCTCTATTTAGGTAAAGTTGATAAAAGACAAGGAATAACTAGAAATCCAGAAATTACCGTATACCTGCGTCTTGGTCAAGCAAGTAGATATATTCGTTCACGTTTTGGTGAACAGACTGCAACAGAAACTGTATTGATGAATCAGTTTAAAGAAACATTTAAACAAGCTGTTTTTGAGACAAATTCATTTTTTAATAAAGAATGGCTAAACTATAAATCCTCTTCAGAAAAGATATATATTTCGCCTTTTAAAGAAACTAAAATATATTCCATAAAATAAATAGACGATGAAGAAAACAAGTCTTATTTTGTGCTTGAGTCTTTTTTGTTTAAAAGTTCAAGCACAAAATTCTGCTAAAAACAACCTAGGAACTTGGTATATGTTAAATGGTTCTCACAAAATATCAGATAAAATTGCACTGAAAACTATGGCTCATTTTAGATATTTTGAAATTGCTAATGCCTTTCAGCAAGAGATTTACAGATTAGGTGTAAATTATGCTTTCAACCCAAAAGTAAACGTAACACTTGGTTCTAGTTATGCAACAGCAGATTTAGTATATAACGCTCCGTCAAACAATTTATATGAATACAGGTTTTATGAAGATTTAAATGTAAAATCTAAATGGGGAAGATTTATTGGAAAACACCGTTTTCGTTTAGAGCATCGTTTTATTCATAAAAACATCACTAAAGATGTAACTCAAAGTTGGATCCGTTATAATTTGAATCTTAGTACTCCTATTTCCAAAAAATGGAGTATTTATGCTTTTAATGAACTATTTTTAAATTTGGATAGAGGTAACAGATTTTCTCAAAATTGGACTGGAGCTGGTTTTTTACACCAATTAAACAAAAATTTAAAATTAAAGTTGGGCTACTTTCAGATAAAATCACCAAATAACACTTTAAAAAGATTGCAGCTAGGTGTAATTTTAAACACAAATCATACTAAAAAATTAAACATATAATGACTGAACCAATTTTTACAAATGATGCCATTGTTTTTGGTATTTTAATGCTTTCTTTAGGGTTTGTCTTTTACACAGAAAATATAAAATCTGGCTTTTGGCAAAAATTTTACAAAATTGTACCCGGTTTATTTATGGCTTATTTTATTCCTGCCTTGTTTACAACTTTTGGAGTTATATCCCCAGAATGGGAAATAACAAATACTGTTGGAGAAACAGTTAGTAAAAACTCACAATTGTATTATGTTTCTAGTCGGTTTCTGTTACCTGCAGCTTTGGTTCTAATGACTTTGAGCATCGATTTAAAAGCAATTTTTAACCTAGGTTCTAAAGCATTAATAATGTTTTTTACAGGGACTGTTGGAATTATAATTGGTGGACCAATTGCAATATTATTAATCTCGATTTTCTCCCCAGAAACAGTTGGCGGGGCAGATTTTGATGCAGTTTGGAGAGGACTTTCTACATTAGCTGGAAGTTGGATTGGCGGTGGCGCAAACCAAACTGCTATGTTAGAAATTTATCAATACAATCCTCAAAAATACGGAGGAATGGTGTTTGTAGATATAGTTATTGCCAATATTTGGATGGCTATATTGTTAATAGGAATTGGTAAAAAAGATAAAATTAATAAATGGCTTGGTGCAGACACTTCTGCTATTGAAGAATTAAAAGAAAAAGTATCACAATTTTCTCAAAAAGTAAAAAGAAGCCCTTCATTAACAGATTTAATGATTATGCTAGCAATAGCATTCGGAACCGTCGGTTTTGGTCATTTCGCAGCAGCTTATTTAAGTTCTTTTTTTAATGATTTAGTAGTAAGTATTGAGTCTGAAACTTGGAGAAATATCTTTACTTTCTTAGGTTCTGGTTTCTTTTGGTTAATTAGTATTTCTACTATTATTGCCATCATCTTATCGTTCACAAAAGCAAAAAATTATGAAGGTGCTGGTGCTAGTAAATTAGGAAGTGTTTTTATTTACATTTTAGTGGCAACTATTGGTATGAAAATGGATTTAGCCATGATTTTTGATAATTTAGGTTTAATTGCTATTGGTGTTGTTTGGATGACAATTCATGCAGGGTTATTAATATTAGTAGCAAAATTAATAAAAGCTCCTTATTTCTTTTTAGCCGTTGGAAGTCAAGCAAATGTTGGTGGTGCAGCTTCTGCCCCAATTGTTGCACAAGCATTTCATCCATCATTAGCAACTGTTGGTGTTTTATTGGCTGTTTTTGGTTACGCTATTGGTACAGTAGGCGCAATTTTATGTACAATTTTATTGGAAATATCAGCAACTTTATAAAAAAAATAGCATATTTGCATTCCATAATTTTAATAAAAATGAAAAAAATCACCGCTATTTTAGCTTTATCAATCATACTATTTTCTTGTTCTTCTAAAAAGGAAGGAAACATGGTTGTACAAGGACAAATTAAAGGTCTTAAAAAAGGAACTTTATATCTTCAAAAAATGAACGACACTTTACTAGTTTCTGTAGATTCTGTTGCTTTATTAGGTAAAGACACTTTTAAGTTAACAGATAATGTAGATTCACCTGTTTTGTATTATTTAACTTTTGATGGAAATACAACAAACAAAAGAATATTATTTTTTGGGGAAAGAGGAACTATCACAATTAATGACAAAGTTGAAGGTTTTGGTTATGCTCCAGAAATTACGGGTTCTAAAAATCAAGCAATATTAGATAAATACAATGCTATTAGAAAAAGGTTTCAAAATCAGCGTTTAGAATTTATCAAAAAAGATTTTGATGCAAAAAAAGCAAACGATCTAGATTTGATTAAAAAATTAGACGATGATTATAAAAAATTAATAAGAAGAAGAGTTTTATATACTACAAACTTTGCAATTACTAATGCTGATTCTGAAGCTGCGCCTTATATCGCTTTAACAGAAATGTATGATGCTAGTTTAAAAATGTTAGATACTGTGAATTTTTCTTTAACTCCAAAAGTTAAAAAATCTGTTTACGGAAAACGTTTTCAAGAGTATTTAGAAGCTATAAAAAAAAATGAGGAATAAATTATTTCTCTATACTTTCAATCGCTTTTTTAATATTGGTTTGTGGCAATTTACAAGTGCCATTTACACAAACATATATTAAAGTTTCATCCTCATTGTATTTATATAATAACAATGGTAAAGTATTATTTTCTTTAGAAGTTCCAGCAATTAAAATGTTTGGATTATAATTATTAATTAAAGAACGATTTACTTCCATTGCATTGTTACCTGCAACAACAACTTCATAAAAAGGGTTTGTGAAGTTGGTCATTAAATTTAGCCAATTACTATAATTAGCAGGATTCATTTGAACATCTTCCTTTAAATTATTAAGCATTTGTTCTGAAATCTTTAGATAGTTAGCATCTGAAAAATAATGCCCTAATTTAAAAAGGCTGTTTGCTATTATTGAGTTTGATGAAGCAATTACTCCATCATTAACTTCATATTTTCTAGCAATTAAACTTTCATCTTCTTTAGACGTGAAATAAAACATTTGGTTCTTTTCATTAAAAAAGTTAACAAATAAAACATCTATTAAACTCTTAGAAGTTGCTAACCATTTTTCATCTAAAGTAACTTCATACAAAGAGATAAATGACTGAATAACTGTTCCGTAATCTTCTGAATACCCATTTATAGTACTTAACCCATCTTTAAAACTTCTATTTAAACCGTTATCTTTTCTTAGCTGGTGATCAATTAAGAAGTTCGCGTTTTTAATTGCAATCTCTAAATATTCTTTGTCACCTAAAGCCTTATATGCATCTACATATCCCTGAATCATTAAAGCATTCCATGATGTCAAAATTTTGTCATCTAAATTAGGTTTAATTCTTTTATTTCTTGCGCTATTTAGGGTGCTTTTCCAATTAGCAATTTTATTTTCTAATGCTATTAGCGTTATTTTATTAGCAGCTGCAAAATCAACTTTTGATTGGGTTCTAATCAATACATAGGTATCCTTTTCCCAGAAACCAAAGTCATTTGTATTATAAAAATCTTTAAAAAGACTAAAATCATTTTTAAGCAGTTGTTTTAATTCGGCTTCTTTCCATCCATAAAAAGCACCTTCTTCATTTTCTCCTAAGCTGTTTTTACTATCTGCATCTAAAGAAGAATAAAATGCGCCATTTTCAGCTGTAAGTTCTTCCTTGATGAAGTTTAAAGTTTCAACAACGGTACTTTTGTATAAATCATTTTTTTCTTTTAAATACGCTTTTGAATATAAACTAACTAATTGCGCATTGTCATAAAGCATCTTTTCAAAATGAGGAATATGCCACTTTTCATCAACAGCATATCTAGAAAAACCACCAGAAATTTGATCATTTATTCCGCCATAAGCAATTTTAGTTAGCGTATTGTTTACGTAATTATTTATTGAATTATCTTTAAATTGATAACTATACCTCAATAAAAACTCGAGTGAATTTGGCATTGGAAATTTTGGCGCACCTTTAAATCCTCCAGAAATCGTATCAATTTGATCTTTCCAAAAGTTTACGGAAGATATAATCTCGTTTTTGGTAAAACTGGGAGTTTCTTTATTTAAAGTAATCAGTTGAGATTCTTGAATTCCTTTTGTTAAATTATCTGCAAACTCAATTGCTTTTTGTGGTTCTTCTTTATATAATTTAGAAATACTAACTAAAACCTTAGACCATTGGTCTTTCGTAAAATACGTACCACCATAAATTGGCCTCCCATCAGGAAGAGCAATACAGTTTAATGGCCAACCTCCACTACCTGTCATTAACTGAACAGCATTCATATATACTTTATCTACATCTGGTCTTTCTTCTCTATCTACTTTTATATTGATAAAATTATCATTCATAATCTTCGCAATAGAGTCGTTTTCAAAACTTTCTTCTTCCATTACATGACACCAATGACACGCTGAATAGCCTACTGAAATGATAATTAATTTATTTTCTTTCTTTGCTAATGCTAACGTTTTTGGGTTCCATGCTTTCCAATTTACCGGATTGTATGCATGCTGCAATAAATACGGACTTGTTTCATGTATTAAATCATTACTTCTCTTATTAGAAGTATTTTCATTTTTAGAACAACCAAAGAGTAAGGTGATGTATAAAATGAAGCTAAAAAATTTACAAATAGATTTCAATTGGAATAATATTTAAGTAATAAAGATATTAATTTTTGATTAATCACAAACGAAATATCTAAAACTTTATGGCATAAAAAAAACAGTCAAAATAAATTTTGACTGTTTTGTTTCTAAAAATTATTTGCTTACTTATTCTTTAATAAATTTTGCTGTACCTGTAGCATTATCTAATTGATATTTAATTAAATAAATACCTGATGCTAGAGAAGAAACATCAATAGACTCGCTATTTTTATTAATTTCTAAACTCATTACTTTTTTACCTAGTATATTAAAAATGCTAGCATTTTTAATAGTATTTGAAGCAGAAATATTTAATCTATCTGAAGCAGGGTTAGGGTACATTGATACATCTAATAACTCATTGTCACTTACACCTGCTGTTGCAGCTTTGTAAAAGTATAAGTTATCATACCAAGAGTTGTTTTTATTGTTGTTTGTTATACCGAATTGTTTAAGATCTGTAAAAGCAGATAAATCTACAGCTACATCAATTGAAATCCATGTACCACCAACAAGACTAGGACTAGAAGCACTATTAAAATTTACTTCTAACGCTTCTCCACCAGCTCTAACAAATTTTAAATTAAAAACTTTTCCAACAAAATCAGTTTCATCAATATAAACATCTACGTGCATGTGTGTAAATGATGAAGCATCAATAGCAGCATTAAAATCAATACCCTGACAATCATTATTTAAATATGCCATAGTTGCATTTCCAGCAACCATAACTTCTTCCACTGAAGATGCACCACACCAACCTTGATCAAAATTAGTTGCTATATCTGAGTAAGCATCACTATAAAGAGATATTACATCCGAAGCATCCATCGCTGGAGGAACTGGTGCTGCAGTTGTAGGTGCTTCTGCAGGTGTAGGTGGAGCTACATTTGTACCTCCAGAAATATCATCTATTAAATATGTATCAACAGCATTATTACCAGCTCCTTTATCTGTGAAAATAACCAGTTTACCATAATTTGATAATCCTGCACCAAAATCTAAGCTAATCGTTTGCCAATCTGTCCCAGTTGTTGTGAACGCTAATTCAATATCACCTCCAGCAGCAGGAGCTTCGAACTTTAATAAATGATCTCCACTACCTGTTCCATTAACTGGTTTAATCTTGAAAGTAATCGTATTATTTGCATCATCTGATAAATCTACATTATCACCAAAATTAATTTGAGCGTTGTCCCATTCTCCTCCAGAACCAATCATCTGTAAAACATCGTTTGTACCATCTTGCTCAATTGAAACTAGGGCATCGCCATCTCCAGTCATCAATTGATTTGCAGAACTAAAATCGAAAGGTAAATTAGGAAGAACAACTTCTTCCGTTATGTTTGTACCTCCAGAAATATCATCTATTAAATATGTATCAACAGCTGTATTACCAGCTCCTTTATCTGTAAAAATAACCAATTTACCATAATTTGATAATCCTGCACCAAAATCTAAGTTAATCGTTTGCCAATCTGTGCCAGTTGTTGTGAACGCTAATTCAATATCACCACCAGCAGCTGGAGCTTCAAACTTTAATAAATGATCTCCACTACCTGTTCCATTAACTGGTTTAATACTGAAAGTAATCGTATTATTTGCATCATCTGATAAATCTACATTATCGGCAAAATTAATTTGAGCATTGTCCCATTCTCCTCCAGATCCAATCATTTGTAAAACATCGTTTGTACCATCTTGCTCAATTGAGACTACGGCATCGCCATCTCCAGTCATCAATTGATTTGCAGAACTAAAATCGAATGGTAAAGATTGGGAGAACCCAACTTTTACTAAAAGTAACATTAATAATAAAGTAATTTTTTTCATCATAAATAATTTATAAAGGTTCATATTAAAAATAGAAGAAAGTTTATTGTTCTCTCATTTTGCAAGTTAAAACCATATATTATTAAATCAATAAATTACACCTATACAATGTATATACATGACAATAAATTATATGATATATTAAACAATAACTAATAATAGCTAAGGTTAATTACAATAAAAAAAGTTGTTAATGATTTTAAAAATGAATATTTAAGAGATAAAAACAATGCTTGTATGGGTAATGTTGTGTTAGATTGTTTTTTCTTAAGATACTGTTTAATAGATGACTATCTATAAGTATAATGAATCATCTAATATTTGACTATATTTAAAGAATCTTTATTTGAAGTAATTACTAAAATGTTTTTATCCATTAACTTTAAACTACTAATTGATCTAGAGTCTTTAGATAAATTTACACCACTTTTTATTGAACTTAATGAGGTAAAATTATTTTTACCGTCACCTAATAAAATTAATCCATTACCTGCATCATATCTTGTTGTTTCTACTTCAACTCCATAATGATTTCCTATTAAAATAACATCTTGATACCCATCATTATTAAAATCATTAATCATTGCATCTTTTATTGGACTAACCTGAGCTTCTATTGGTAAAGAAGTGTTTTTAAATCTACCATTTTCATTTATCAAAACAATACTTTCAAAATTTTCTATTTGATATATTACAGCTCCTTCAATTTTATCTTTAGGAAGTATATCTAGCAATTTTGAGGATGCAAAACTATGATAGTCTTTAAATTTTTCAGAAACATAAGGCATTTGTTGAGTTGTACATTCTTTACCTCTTAGAGGTACATAAGCGTCTTTGTAATATTTAGCTAAAACAACATCATTGGTGCCATTGTTATCAAAATCATTTGCATAAACTTTGAATGGGTGTTCTTTTGTTGCTTTAAATTTATTATTTCTACCTAAGTTTCCAACAATAAAATCGTCATCTCCATCATTATCTAAATCTCCTTTTGTAATTGACCACCAAAAACCTCTTGACAAATTGTTTAATCCATATTTATTTGTAGCATTTTTAAAAAAACCTTTCTTGTTTTCAAAAACTTGTATTTGCATCCATTCTCCTACAACTAATAAATCTTCATCTCCATCATTATCTATATCACTAAAAGAGGCATCCGTAACCATACCTAAATTTTCAAATTCTTTAATGTTTTTTTGAGAAGATTTTTTAAAAAATCCATTATTATTAATTAAAAAATAACTTGAAGCTGGATGCGTATATTTACCAGAAATCAGTCTAGTTCCAATAAATAAATCTAAATCGCCATCATTATCTATATCTGATTCTTTTACACATTGAGAGCTTTCGTAAATTTTAGGCAATCTATTTATAGTTTTTGTAAAAAACCCTTTTCCATCATTTAAATAGATTCTGTCTTGTAATTTTGGGTTTCCTTGTTTATACTCACTACCTCCACTTGTAATAAATAGATCTTTATCATTATCGTTATCTATGTCAAAAAATAGCACCCCTAAATCTTCTGATGCTTTATCTTTTTCCCAAGGTTGACTTATACTTCTTTTAAATTTCCCTTCCTTATTTTGTAAATATAAAATACCACTAGTATCTTTTGAGCCTCCAATAAACAAATCTTCTAATCCATCATTATTTACATCTGCAACGGATGAATAGGGTCCATTTTGTGAAATATTATGAGGTAATAAGATTTCTTCTTTAAATTCATCAAACTCATTTTCTAAATGCTTGTAAGAAATACCAATGCTCTTTGAACTTATTTGTTTTAACAATGGTTTTCTTTTTACCTTGTCTTTCTGGTTTTCATCCATTACGGCATCTGAATGCCTAACTTTTAAAATAGTATTAGCAGTTATACTATTATAGACTTTATATTTTCCATCTTTCCAAAATACCTCAACTTTATCAACTTCTTTATCCAATCCTAAACCAAAAAATAATTTAGGTTCTATTGATGAAAAATATCCTCTTGTAACAGTATTTTCTGCAGTTTGAATTTTATTATTATGATGTATGACTACTTTTGTATCATAACCAAATTTATTTTTTTCAGCACCTTCAAATTCAACCTTAAAAAAATTACCAGAAGCATTATTTTTATAGATTGATGCAGGAGAATCTATATTATTAATGACTAAATCTAAATCCCCATCATTATCTAAATCACCATAAGAAATTCCATTTGAAAAACTTGGTAGCGCAAAATTCCATTTATTGGTAACATTTTCAAACTCAAATCCATTTTTGTTTTTATATATATAATTGGGCAATGGATTTGACGGTGCTAATTTTGACATCTCAAAAAAGTCTTGAGAATTCGTTTTTAATTTTTCATATAAACCGGTTAAGAAATCATTATTTCTGACATCTTTTTTAACACCATTACTTATTACAATATCTTTAAAACCGTCATTATCAACATCTACCATTAAGCCTGCCCAGCTCCAGTCTGTTTTGGCTAAACCTGCTATTTGTGCTATATCAGAGAACTCACCTAAACCATTGTTTAACTGTAGAGTATTAAACATATATTGATAATGATCACCTATATCTGTCATTTGTTTAAACTCTTGTGCATTCATAGACTTCATATTCGTTTTTGATCTATAATGATCTTCAGAAGCCATATCTAAGGTTAAAATATCCATATATCCATCATTATTAATATCTCCAGTATCAGTACCCATACTGAATCTAGAAATATGCTTTAACTTCTCATTTACTACATTTTTAAAAGTTCCATCTCCATTATTATAATATAAAAAATCTGGTTGATCATAATCATTAGAAACATATAAATCTACCCAACCATCATTATTTAAATCACTTGCGCTAACACTTAACCCATAGGTGTATCTATTTATTAGGTTTGCTTGTTTTGAAACATCTTTATACCTACCATTCTCATTTTTATAGATTTTATCTGTATAAAGTTTATAACGCTTTTTAGGAATATTTTTATAACGTTTAAATAACCTAGCATCAGGTATTTGATTTACTTGATACATATCTAAATCTCCATCATTATCCATATCAAAAAAAACAGCTTGAGAAGAAAATCCGGCATCTGCTAGGCCATACTTCTTTGCAGACTCTGTAAAGGTTAAATCTTTGTTATTTATAAAAAGTTTATTTTCTCTGTCCGAAGGGGTCATTGACTCACCATTTCTACTCACATAAATATCAAGATATCCATCTGAATTTACATCTGCCATAGTAACACCCCAAGACCAACCTGGGCTTCTTGTGATTTTAGAATTTTTAGAAATATCTTCGAACTTAAAATCACCTTTATTAAGATATAATTTATCATTCACTTTATTACCGCAAAAGAATACATCTGGCAAACCATCATTATTAATATCACCAATTGCAACTCCTGCTCCACTATAAATTTGGTTATAATAGATATGATTTAATGTTTCTGTTTCTGATATAGCGTTATTAAAAGTAACTCCTGAATATTCTGAAGAAATTAACTCTAAACCCCCAATTAGTTCCTTTGGATTAATATCTCTTTTAGAAGTATTACAAGAAGAAAACAAAATAGTAAAAACAAGAACAATAAGTATTGATAATTTATACGTTTTCATAAAATGTTTAGGTTTATATAAGTATTTTATTTACTTATAATTTAATAAAATAACTACACTCCAAAAATATTATTTTTTCAAGAAATATCAAAATATTATAGTTAAAAAAGGGGCTCTGATAACAGAAGCCCTTTAAATTTTAATGTATTGATAATTTTAATACTTTAATTTTTCATGTTTGTCCCAAAGGCCCCAATAAGCTCCAACAACTCCTTCTGTTCCAACCTTCCAAGATTCATCAAAAGAGGAGAAATAAAAGATATCTATATGATCATTAGCAGACCAATCTTGTGTATTAATAAAATACTTCATCGCATTTTCTTCTGATGAATGTGCACCTCGTAAACTTTCTCCCTTACTTGGCCAACCAGATTCTGTAATTATTACTTTTTTACCATTTGCTGCATTTACTGCTTGTCCATACATTTGTTGCATGTGGTTCAGAGAATGATCAATATTACAGCCTTCCCAATATGGGTAACAGTTGGCTAAAATAACATCAGAAGCTTCTACCAGCTCTGGATGCTTAGAAAACTCATAATACGCATCCACATACCCAACTGGTATACCTGGCAAGGCTTCTTTTACTCTTTTTATATACCCTAATAATTGTTCTAATGATAAATCGTTTCTATATAAAACTTCGTTACCAACTGCAGCAATATCTACACATCCTTCTTTTGCCAATTTAATAAGCCCTGCTATTTCAGCCTCATTCATTTCTAAATCAGCACTTAACCATGCACCAACCATATTTTTTAAACCATGCTTATGAGCCATTCTCGGTATGTGTTCATTGCCTTCTACGCAAGAAAAAGAACGTACCCATTTTGTGTAAGGTTTAATGATTTTTATTCTTCGTTCTACTTGTTCAATAGTGATAACATCTCCAGGTTTTTGCTGATCTTCGTACATGCTAAAACATAGACCATGCATCCCTTTTTTCAAGGCATCATGCCAAAGTTTATTTAAATCTTCTTCTGATGAATATTCATTAAAATCTACTCCTTCATGAGATTTAAAATCATTATCTAATTCTACAAAATTTTCTTTACTACTCAAATAATATTGCTCTTCTCTGTATGACATTTTTTTTGTTTTTTTAATATTATCAATACTATTAACTATACTTCAATTTTTCATCTTTATCCCAAATTCCCCATCTTGCTCCTAATTCTCCTTCTATTTTAATCTTCCAAGATTCATCAAAAGATGAAAAATAAAATATTTCAATCTCTTCTTTATTTGCCCACTCTTGAGTTTGTATAAAATACTTCATGGCATTTAATAGCGTTGGTTCTGCATTATTTATACTTTCTCCTTGACTAGGCCATCCCGTTTCTGTTATAATTACTTTTTTACCATTTGCAAATTTCTGAGTTATAGCATTTATTTGTCTTAATTGAAATAAAGAATCCTCTATGCTAGAACCTTCCCAAAATGGGTAACAATTTGTTAAAATAACATCAGTCACCTCTAATAGTTTTGGTCTTTTAGAATATTCGTAATATGTATCGACATAACCTATAGGAATATCAAGATCTTTTAATTCATTTTTTACTCTATCAATATACTCTATAAGCTCTTCTTCTGTTAAATCCCCTCTTAATAGTACTTCATTTCCAACTGATGCTATATCTACGAATCCTAATTTCGCTAGACTAATTAATGCATTAATCTCTTTTTCATTACGTTCTTTATCACCACTAATCCAGGCACCAACTAAGGTTTTTAATCCTTTTTCTTTGGCTATTTTTGGAATAATTTCATTTCCTTGAGTACAAGAAAATGACCGAACTGATTTTGTGTATGGAGTAATAATATCCATTCTACGTCGAATTTGATTTTCACTCAAAATGTCACTTTCATTTTGACCTTCAGCATACGGACTAAAGCAGAAACCTTTTAATCCATTATTTAAGCTTTTAAAAAACAATTTCTTTATTTCTAACTCTTTAAGCTCTGATAAATCAGTTCCATTATGATCTTTTAAGGTTGTATAACCTATTAATCTATGTAAATTTCCGTTAGCATAAACTGATGATGTTTTATTTAATTTTTCACTTTCTTTTCTTCTTGCTAATTCTGCACTAATTTCTAAAGCTTTTTCTTCTGTAAGATCATAATTACGCATTATCCACATCGCTCCAAGTGTACCTAATATTGGTAAACCTGAGTAGAATAATCTTATTCCTGTAATTGATGCCTCAGAGTTTACAGCGTCTGGTACAAACCCTACTAATGTCATAATAGCACCTGTTAATAATCCTGCAATTGCAAAACCAAACTTTACCATCCACCAATAAAT
>TARA_B110000046_G_scaffold169685_1_pt1 | contig 15645 bp, 16 predicted proteins | sample TARA_B110000046 | Tara Oceans TARA_B110000046 (sample SAMEA4397157) | marine metagenome | biome: Polar Biome; feature: [DCM] deep chlorophyll maximum layer (ENVO:01000326); material: water (ENVO:00002006), including particulate matter (ENVO:01000060) such as... | depth 40 m
GTTAATAAAACCTTACTCGCTCCTTTTGATTTTAGATGTCTACTTAATGCAACATCATCTCTAAAAGCGCCCGTGTTATCAATAATTAAAGCATTATTAATATTATAAGCGGTGTAATCGATGTCTTCAGGATTCTTTGCCGAAATCACAAAAACAGTTGTACCATTTATAATTAATGCTTTATTTTCTATGTCTGTTTGAACGGTTCCTAAAAAATCTCCATGAACAGAATCTATACTTAATAATGATGCTCTTTTTTCTAAAACAGATTGTGTAATTTCTCCACGAGTTACAATTGCTCTTAATCTTAATTGAGAACCTTTACCCATTTTAGTCATTAACTCTCTTGCTAATAAACGACCTATTCTACCAAAACCATACAAAACAACATCTTTAGGTGTAATGTCTTTAAAGTCTGTGACATTTTTTAATTGCTTTTTAACAAAGGCAATTTTGTCTACACATTCTACTGGGCTTAAATAACATTCGTATGCTAATTTACCAATATCTAATTTTGATGATGGTAAATCTATTTGCTGAATTGCTTTTGCGATACTTAAAGCATCTAGAATTGTAATGGGTTTATTTACAAATTCTTTAGCATAATTAATTAAATTTAAAACTTCACTAGCTCTTTTGTCTACTAATTGATTTCTAAACAATACTAATTCTATAGACTTATCATACCATAAATCGTTTACAATATTAATGAACTCTATAGTTGCTCTTCTTATTTTTGCTTGTGATGCTACTTCTTTTTCGTAATCTAAATTTGTTGACATAGTTGTGTTACTATTTTTTTAATAAGTGCAAAAGTATTTCTTTTTTTGAAGATACGAAATCGATTTCGTTAAAACTTTTTAATGCACAAAAAATCCTGATAAAATATCAGGGTTCTTAATTTTAAGTTTTATGATTTTTTAAATTACCTGAAACGTACTCTTTCTTTTTCTCCCCTAGTATTGATCATTTCAATAACAATAGAAGATCTGCTTTGCGCAACATTTTCTAACATTATTAAAGCTTGGTCTGCCGTTTCTATTTCTTGATTATTAATTTTTGTGATGATAAAATTCTTTAAACTGTCTTTTGACTCTCTTTCTCCAGTATTAATAATCTTAACTCCATTTTTAATATTCTTCTTTTTTAATTCCTCTTTTGATACATCTTTCAATTCCCAATTAAACGCCTTAGAAATAAAACTTTTTACTTTCTTACTTAATTTTACACTTTTGGTCAAGAATTCACCTTTTCTATCTACTGTAATGTTTACAAACTCTCCTGGTCTTTTTGCTGATAGCTGACCTCTTAATTCAGAAAATTTTGTGATTTTTACATTATCTACTCTTACAATTACGTCCTCTTTTTGTAAACCTGCATCCGCAGCACCTTGCCCTTTTTCAACTCCAACAATTCTTACACCAGCAAATTTATCATTATCAACTGGAGAAAAACGAATACCAATTACAGCTTCTTGTACAGCACCATATTCTAATAAATCGTCTATAATTTTCTTTGCAATGTTAGATGGAACAGCAAATGAATATCCAACAAAAGAACCTGTTTTAGATGAAATTGCAGTATTGATTCCAACTAATTCTCCTTTTGTATTTACCAAAGCACCTCCGCTATTTCCTGGATTTACAGCTGCATCTGTTTGTATAAAAGAATCAATTGCGGTATTACCTTCTAAATCTCTTCCTTTAGCACTAACAATTCCTGCAGTTACTGTAGATGTTAAGTTATAAGGGTTTCCAACAGCTAAAACCCACTCACCTACTTTTATCGTATCTGAATTTGCAAAAGGAACATAAGGTAAATCTATTTCTGCATTGATTTTTAACAAAGCAATATCATTCTCTTTATCCGTACCAATTAATTCTGCTTTGTATTTTTTCTTATTATTTAAGGTGATTTCAATTTCGCTTGCACTCTCTATAACATGATTATTGGTAACAATATAACCATCCGAAGAAATAATAACTCCACTACCTGTACCTACTTGTTCAAATTTTCTTGTACCGCTTCCGTTTCCGTAAAATAATTCTGCAAAAGGATTTTTCTGTGTTCTAATTGCTGTGTTTTTTACATGTACAACTGCGTTTAAAGATTTTTCTGCAGCCAATGTAAAATCTATTGCCGCTGCTGCAATAGCAGTTGAATTTGTATTAGATGCAGGTATAAAATTTGTTTGTACTGTATGCATTTTTTCAGGTGTAGTTCTTTCTATAATTATGGTGTCATTAAATAGCATTTTATAACCACCTAAAGTAAGCGCTCCTCCTAAAACCGACATTCCTAATAAACTGAGAAATTTCTTCATAATTCTAATATCTATAACTCAAATATACATTTTTAACATTCTCAAAAAATCTGTTTAACTTACTTTTAACAGATATTAACCCACTTTTAACAAACGATAATTGTTCTTGAAATTAGTATCTTTGTGCTATGAATTTGACTTTTTACAAATATCAAGGTACAGGAAACGATTTTGTGATGATAGATAATCGGTCAAAGACCTTCAAAAAAGGTAATACTGATATTATCTCTCATATAACTGACAGACATTTTGGTGTCGGTGCAGATGGAATTATTTTAATTGAGAATGATGAAAATTTTGATTTTAGAATGATCTATTTTAATGCTGATGGTAGTCAAACTTTTTGTGGAAATGGAGCGAGATGTGCTGTTGCATTTGCAAAACAATTAGATATTATAAAAGAAGAAACTACTTTCTCAGCTTTTGATGGTACTCATTTTGCAGAAATAGAAAATGATATTATCTCTTTACAGATGATAGATGTTACGAAAATGGAAGTAAATAAAAATTCAACTTTCATGTATACAGGCACACAACATCATGTAGAAATTGTCTCTGATTTAGATGAGTACCCTGTTTTTGAACACGGAAAAAAAATAAGAAACAGTTATAAAGACCCAGGAACCAACGTAAATTTTGTTCAACAAATTGATGCCAACACATTTAGAGTTCGAACCTACGAAAAGGGTGTGGAAGATGAAACCTTGGCTTGTGGAACAGGAGTTACAGCAGTTGCAATCGCCATGCATAAAACCAATAAAACAAAAAGCAATTTAGTTTCCTTACAAGTAGAAGGCGGTTTTTTAGAAGTTTCGTTTACAGAGGAAAAAGGAACTTATAAAAACGTATTTTTAAAGGGGCCTGCTAAATTTGTCTTTAGAGGAAATCTAATTATTTAATGAAAACACTTAAAGGAGAACATATTATTTTACGTGCATTAGAACCAGAGGATTTAACCTTTTTATATCAAATAGAAAATAATGAGTCTTTTTGGGAAGTTAGCCATACACAAACTCCGTTTTCAAAATATATTTTAAAGCAGTATTTAGAAAATACACATTTAGATATTTACGAAAGCAAACAACTACGTTTGTTAATCGTTGAAATATCGACAAAGAAAGAAGTTGGCATGATTGATTTGTTTGATTTTAATCCTCAACATAAAAGAGCCGGAATTGGAATTTTAATTCATCCTGATTTCGAAAATAAAGGATTTGCTTCTGAAGCTTTATCAATCTTAATAAACTATTCTTTTTCTCATCTACAATTACATCAATTGTATGCAAACATTACATCTGGTAATTCTAGAAGCTTAGCGTTATTCAAAAAACATAAGTTTGATGAAGTTGGCGTAAAAAAAGAGTGGATTTTATACGAAGGAAAATTTAAAGACGAAGTATTATTTCAGTTGATAAAATAGTAAATCCAAATCTCTAATAAAACAAAAAAAGATTGAATAAAAAATTTATATACATTGTTATTGCAACCCTTATTTTAATTGGTGGAATTTTAGGATATAACTTCTATCAAAAAATATTCGGAAAAGCAATTACTGAAAAGACCGTTCTTTTCGTGTATCCAACAGATAATTTATTAGATTTAGAAAACAAAATAGCTAATTTCTCTAAACATCCAAAAACTTTTCTTCTAGTTGCTGCAAAAAAAAAATTCTCGAAACCTAAAACTGGTAGATACATTTTAAAAAAAGGCATGTCTAATAACGATCTTGTTAATATGCTTCGAAGTGGTAATCAAACTCCTATAAAAGTATCCTTTAACAATCAAGATACTCTAGAAAAATTAGCTGGTAGAATTGCAGAACAATTAGAAACTGACTCTATTTCAATCTTGAATTCGTTTACTAATGAAAAATTTTTATTAGCAAATAAATTGACAAAAAAATCAGTTTTGCAGATTTGTATTCCTAATAGTTATCAGTTTTATTGGACTATTTCTGCGACGAATTTTAGAGATAAAATGCTCGCTGAATACAATCGGTTTTGGAACTCTAAAAGAGTAGCAAAAGCAAAGGTTTTAGAAATGTCTATAAGTGACGTTATTACTTTAGCATCGATTGTTCAAAAAGAAACTGCAAAAAAAAATGAGCGACCAATTGTTGCTGGCTTGTATTTAAACAGGTTAAAAAAAAACTGGCCTTTACAAGCTGATCCAACAATTATTTATTGCATTAGAGAACTTAAAGGTCAAGATTATGTCGTAAAAAGAGTTTTAACTGCAGATTTACAAATAATTTCACCTTACAATACGTACAAGAAAAAAGGTTTACCACCAACTTTAATTGCAATGCCAGACATTTCTTCTATTGATGCAGTATTAAATTCAGAGAAGCACAAGTACATGTACATGTGTGTAAACGTTGACAAATTAGGATATCATGCCTTCGCAAGAACACTTTCACAACATAACAGAAATGCTGCCAAATATCATATTTGGCTAAATAAACAAGGTGTAAATAGATAATAATCAATTCCTTAAAGAATAGAGTCTTCAATTGCTTATATCACAAGAGGAACTGGTATGGTTATAAAAAATCATTAATAAAACACCATTTAACAATATTATCTGCAATTCTTAATAAATTAACTCCCTGATTGTCAATTACATCATAATTATGTTATAATTTTGCAACCGCAAAACATAAAATTATAATTATCAAAAAGTTTATATTTTTTACGAGTGTTCTTTTACTGTTTGTAAACGCAATTTCTATCAATACTAAATTGAAAGAAAATAACACTAAAGCGTATCCTGAGTTTTTAGAGTACAACATTCCTTATTTACAAAATAATTTTGTTGCTTTTAAACAAGCACTAGCCTTTAAAGAATCGCAAGGAAATTATACAGTCATAAACACCTTAGGCTATTTAGGAAAATATCAATTTGGAAGAACGACTCTGGAGAGATTTGAGATATATGATACTGAAGGTTTTTTAAAAGATCCTGAATTACAAGAAAAAGCATTTACTGCTTTGTGTAAAGTAAATAAATGGATTTTAAGAAAGGACATTAAACGCTCTGTTGGAAAAACCATCAACGGAATTGAAATTACAGAATCAGGAATTTTAGCTGCTGCACATTTAGGCGGAGCGGGAAATGTAAAAAAATTCTTACGAAGTAATGGAACAAAAACATTTTCTGATGCCTATGGATCCTCTATTCAAGTATATTTAAAAAAATTTGCGGGCTACGACGTTTCTAATATTGTAGCAGACAGAAAAGCAAAAGTATAATTACTTTTGAATAATAAAAATAGCTGGTTTTTTATGTAAATCTGGCTGTTGATGTTTCCAATCTTTTACCATCATTGTTTTTATGTATTCCGATGGCAAAGTAATATCTGCAGCAATACATAAATAAGTTGTTGGTGATAATGCAACTTTTAAATCTGCAAACATTTTTTCATTTCTATATGGAGTTTCTATAAAAATTTGAGATTGATTTTTATCCTGAGATAACTTTTCTAAATCTTTTACTGCTCGCTTTCTATCTGCTTTATCAATAGGTAAGTAACCATTAAAGGCGAAGTTTTGTCCATTCATTCCAGAACTCATCATTGCCATTAAAATGGATGATGGCCCTACTAAAGGAACCACTTGTATGTTTTTTTGATGCGCTAATTTCACGATTATTGCTCCTGGATCTGCAACTGCAGGAACTCCTGCTTCAGACAACAAACCAACATTGATTCCTTGTTGGCAAACGTCTAAATACGTATTGGTTTCCAACTCTTCTGCATACTTATCTAACAACATAATCTGTAAAGAGTTCTGTTGTTTTTTTGGTGATATTTTTTTGATAAACCTTCTAGCAGATTTCTCATTTTCAACAATATAGTACTCTATTTGCTCTACCACTTTTTTTACAGATAAGGGCATTACTTCTAAAGGTTCTGTTTCACCTAAAGTTGTCGGAATTAAATAGAGTTTGCCTATCATTTTTTAAAATTTTAAGAAATTTTATTTGCGATAATTTCGCAAGCTTCATTCAACATTTTATACACATTCTCAAAACCTTGATTTCCTCCATAATATGGATCTGGAACATTTAAATTTTGATGAGCATGCGTTTCATTTAAAATCATTTGCACTTTACTTTCATCTTTTTTATCTCTTGCTAATAGCAATATATTTTGATAATTGCTCTCATCCATCGCATAGATAAAATCAAAAGTATCAAAATCTCTAACTGTAAATTTTCTTGCTCTTTGGTTTGTTATGTTGATTCCGTATTGGCTAGCAACTTCAATTGAGCGTTTATCAGGAAGGTTGCCAACATGATATGCAGCGGTTCCTGCTGAGTCCACAAAAACTTCATCAGTATTTATTTTTGATTGTAAAATACCTTCTGCTAGTGGCGAACGACAAATATTGCCCAAGCAAACCATTAGTACTTTTATCATTATAAAATGAAATTTTTAAAAGGTTAACTTCTTCGTTAAATCGTCAACGTATTTTCTAAATTGTTTATCCGTTTCGGAAAGATTGTCAACTGTTTTACAAGCGTGTAAAACTGTAGCATGATCTCTTTGTCCAATTTGATTACCAATACTTGCCAAAGATGTTTTAGTTAATCTTTTTGCAAAAAACATCGCTAATTGACGCGCTTGTACAATGTGTCTTTTACGAGTTTTAGATTGTAAAGTAGCAACATCCATATCAAAATACTTAGAAACTTCTTTTTGAATATAATCGATAGAAACTTCTTTTTTGGTGTTTTTTACAAATTTATCTACAATCTGTTTTGCCAATTCAATAGAAAATTCTCTTCTGTTAAATGAAGCTTGTGCAATCATAGAAATGATAACTCCTTCTAATTCTCTAACGTTAGATTTTATGTTTTTGGCAATATATTCTACAATTTCTTCTGGCATTTCAACACCATCTCTGTACAATTTATTTTGTAAGATAGAAATCCTTGTTTCATAATCTGGTGCTTGTAACTCTGCCGATAATCCCCATTTAAAACGAGATAATAATCGTTGTTCAATATCTTGCATATCTACAGGCGCTTTATCTGAAGTTAAAATCACCTGTTTTCCATTTTGATGTAAATGATTAAAAATATGGAAGAATACATCTTGTGTACCAGCTTTACCAGATAAAAATTGAACATCATCGATTAATAAAACATCAATCATTTGATAGAAATGAATAAAATCATTTCTTGTATTCGATTTTACAGAATCTATAAACTGTTGTGTAAACTTCTCTGAAGAAATATATAAAACTGTTTTATCTGGATATTTATCTTTAATATCAACACCAATTGCGTGTGCTAAATGTGTTTTTCCTAAACCTACCCCACCATAAATTAATAATGGATTAAAGGATGTTCCTCCGGGCTTATTAGCAACTGCCATTCCTGCTGAACGTGCTAATCTATTAGAATCTCCTTCAATAAAATTAGCAAAGCTGTAATTAGCGTTTAATTGAGATTCAATTTTTACTTTCTGTAAACCTGGAATTATAAAAGGATTTCTTAATTCTCTTTTACTAGACTCTATCGGTACAGTAACTCTTTGGGGTTTTAATGGATCTCTATTGGAACTAGGTATTTTAACAATCTGTGGTCTATTGCTACTATAGTTATTTTCCATCTTAACATCGTAAATCAATTTAGCTTCATTACCTAATTGTCTTACTAATGCAACACGCAATAATTTAATATAATGCTCCTCTAACCATTCATAAAAAAATTTACTTGGAACCTGAATCGTTAATGCATCTCCGGAAATTTTTACAGGTGTTATAGGTTCAAACCAAGTTTTATAGGCTTGAGGCTTAATATTATCCTTTATAAAAGATAGACAGTCTGTCCAAACCGATTCTGCAGTGTAATTCATTTAATTGGTAGAGTTTGAAGTTTTTATTCTGATAAAAAACACTAATAAACTTTCTTCTTCTTAAGCCTTACAAAAGTGTGAATAAAATTTAGTATAAAAAAATCAATTTGCTATTGATTATTAACTATTTTTTATGTATAATAGTCTAAAATTTAAGCAAATTACCTATTGAAGAAATCATCCACAAAAACAAGAGTTCGATATTCTGAAACTGATCAAATGGGGGTTGTTTACCATGGAAATTATGCACAGTTTTTCGAATTAGGTAGAACCGAATGGCTTCGGAATTTAGATATTACATATAAAAGTATGGAAATTACTGGAATCATGCTTCCAGTAATTTCATTAAAATGTAATTTTATTAAATCCGCGCTTTATGACGACATATTAACCATTGAAACTTTTTTAAAAAAAGAGCCAATGGTGAAGATTGAGTTTGATTATATTATAACCAACCAAAATAATGAAATTGTTTGTACAGGAAATTCTGTTTTAGCTTTTATGGATATGAAAAAAAATAAACCAATTAGATGTCCTGATTATTTATTGAAAAGTTTAGGTTTTTAATGTGCTTTTATTCAAAAATAATTTTTTTTGTTACCTGATGCGTATTAAACGTTATTTTAATAAAATAAACTCCCTTAGCAAAACTGTTCACATTAATCTCTTCTACAAAACCTTTGGAATAATAAACTAATTTAGAGTTAGTAGCGAATATTCTAATATCAGAAATATTAGAGGTGTTCAAATTATTTTTCACAGATAATTTAATCGACTTTTTAGCTGGGTTTGGATAAATGTTTATCGATGACTCTAAATAATTAAAATCTAAATTATTTAATGCTTCTTGATCTACATAAGGATCAGTGCCATTTGCATATTCTTCTAAATTAGTTTTACCATCATTATCAGGGTCATCATTTGCGCCAAACGTATACGACAACAATTCTTTAAACTCCCAAGAATCATCAAGTCCATCTAAATCTACATCTACACCTGTTCCAGAAAAAATTTCATTTGTAGGGTCTAAAGTTGGCATTGAAGCATCAACCTCTTTTAAGTAATCTCTTAACATAATGGTTAATTCTCTCGTATAAGTCGCTTGTGAATTAGATAAATCCACACTTTCTCCAATATCCGCAGATAAATCAAACAATTCAAAAACACCCGTTTCATAATTGACGATTAATTTATTTTTTCCATCAACGATGGCTGAACGTGGTTTCTTATTTTGATTATTATCATAATGTGGAGAATGAAAATAAATTGGCTTTTCTCTTGTAAAAGAATTTCCTTTTAATAAAGGCACAATACTTTGTCCGTCAATATTTGCTGGTAATGAAGCAGAACTACCAGACAGTTCTGCTATTGTTGGAAATAAATCATACCCAACAATGGCTTCTGAATTTCTACTATTTTGTGTAACATTTGGACCTTTTACAATAAACGGAACTCGAATTCCTCCTTCCTTTATAAATATTTTCCCAAAAGATAAAGGGAAGTTATCTGTTAAGTTTAATTGTCCGCCATTATCTGATACAAAAATAACATAAGTAGTTTCATCAAGTCCAAGACTTGTAATTTCATCTAGCAATAATGCAATACCATCATCCGTGTCTTCTGTCATTGCTGCATATTCCACATTCATATGCCTTGTTCCTAAAGGTCTTTGAGAAACATCATTATATAAATTTATGGTTGCTTGTTTTGCCTCAACATCACTATGAACTGCATAATGAGAAAGTTGCAAAGCAAAAGGAACACCATCAGCAACTGCATCTTTTATAAATTGAATAGATTTATTTGTTAGTTCCAATATTTTCTTAGGATCTACTTGCACAACACCTCCTTGATTGCCATCAGTATTACTAGTACTTCCATCAGAAAAATCAAATCCATTACTTGCAGGGCTAGATACTGCGGTATTTCCTTGATGCCATTTACCATAATGTGCAGTTCTATAATTTAAGCCTGTCGATTTTAACCATTCTGCATAAGTAATTTCATTTCCATTTAAAGCAGTCTGAATTATAGGTTCTATTAAAATTTTATCAGTTGCAATAGTATTATCTGTGTTTGTGAAATTATTTCTTGCAGGAGATTTTCCCGTTAAAATACTTGCCCTTGAAGGAGAACATTTTGGAGCTGGAGCATACCCTTGTGAAAAAGTCATTCCTTTTAAAGCTAAAGACTCTAAAGCAGCTGTAATATGAAAATCGCTTTTAGAATCTGTTATTAAAAGGTCCATTTTAACAGAAGTTCCTGTCCACCCTTGATCATCTAAAACAACAATAACAAAATTCGGCGGTGTTTGGGCAGTAATTGAATTAGCTATAATAGCAACAAAAATAATAACTACTTTTTTAAGATTATAGAAGATAATCTTCCTTTTATGAAAGTTCATATATTAAGTTTATATATTACAATTTAGACACAAGTTATCGTAAATAGTTTAAATAAAAGTTACACTTTTTGATTTATGAAGTTTTATAAATATAAAGATTTCAAAACAATCAAGAATGGCTAATTATATAACCTAGATTTACTAGCTTTAATAAGGTTTATAAACTTAAAACGAATAACTTACATTTATAAATACTTGTATTTGGCTCTTAAAAATTTATTTTTTTTAAAAAGTAATACAAAACTAATTTTAGTCCAAAGTTTTAACATCAACCTTATACAGGTTCTCAAAAATATCAAAAATTACTTGGGCATCTTTTTTTCTGATGGAAATCACATACTCACAATCTAACTCTAATTTTTGACTAACGATTGTTAAGTTTTTTTCTTTAACAATTCTCATTACTTTATTCATTAGATCGTATTGAAAGTTTAGTTGAAAGAAAATATCAATTGTTTTTTCTATAATTTCTGATGCTTCTAAAGAAATTTGTGCTGATGTTTTATAAGCATTTATCAAACCTCCAACACCTAATTTTGTACCTCCAAAGTAACGGACAGAAACAATTAAAACATTGGTAACTTCAAAAGATTGAATTTGCCCATAAATAGGCATTCCTGCAGAGTTATTAGGCTCACCATCGTCGTTAGTTCTATATTTCACCTGCTCAACTCCTGTCTGATATGCATAACAAAAATGACGCGCAGTATGATGTTTCTTCTTTAATAAGTTTATAGATTCTTTAACGTCATCTTCATTTAAAACAGGAAAGGCATACCCAAAAAACTTACTATTTCTATCCTTAAAAAGTGTTTCTTCAGATGCTTTTGTTATTGTTTTATAACTATCTTTTTCCATTAAGCCAAAGCTACAATTACAATTCCAACTATAGCTAAAGCAACACCAATTTTATTTTTGAAGCTAAATTGTTCTTTAAATAATAAAATACCGATCAATGTAGAAACGATTACAATACCTACATTATTAATGGTAAATAATGTTGAACTCTCAAAACCTTCGGTTTGCAAAGCTTTAATTAGAAATAGAATTGAATAATAATTAGGTACTCCCAAAACAATACCTGCAATAATGTTTTTAACCCCAAAAGGGGCTCTTTTTTTGATCGCTTTAATCAGTAAAGTAACCAAGCAAAAACAAGCGGCAATTCCAAATAAACTTCCAGAAAAAATAGAAATCTCTTCTTTTGGCACAAAAGTAACTTCAATATATTTTAAAGTTGTATCAATTGCTCCAGAGCCAAAAAACAATAAAATAGGAAATAATAACCCCCCCTTTTTATGAGTCGTTTTTCCCTCTTTTACAGATGCTAAATAAACAGCGATTAAAGCAATTACAATTCCTGCTATTTTTAAAATGGTAACAGATTCATTATACAGAAAAACACCAAACAAGACAGGAATAACTACAGACATTTTTCCTGCGACAGAAGCTACAGAAACTCCATTTTTTTGAGCGGTCATTGCCATTACAGAAAAAATAGAAACAAATAAACCTCCTAAAAACAAGGCTCCTAAAAACCAAGGCTGATTGGGTATTTCTACAATAGAAATTCTTTTTTCTGCCAAAACAAAGCCCATTGTTAGTGCTACAATATAATTTACAAATATTGCTTTTAAAGTATCTACTTTATAAATGCCAAAATATTTAAAAATAACAAATATACCTGTTGAAAAAAGGATACTTAAAAATAGATAAATCAATTGAATATGTTTTTAGTAAACAATTCTGTCACATCCTCTTTTTCAGGGATTAAATTCCAAACATGAACTCCTAATTTATTAGCTGAATCTGTGTTTTCTTTTAAATCATCAACAAATAAAGTTTCATCAGCAATTAAATTATTTTCACTTAAAATAAATTCATAAATTTCTGAATCTGGTTTTCTGAAATTTATTTCATGTGATAGATAAAACTGCTCAAAACTGTTTTTAAACTCCGTGAAAAAAATATCTCCTACAGAATTTTGAACCCACTTTATATGTAATTCATTTGTGTTACTTAACAAGAATAATCTATACTTTTTACTTGCTGAGATTTCTTTTAAGAAACCTAAACGCTCTTTAGGAAAATCTAATAAGATAGCGTTCCAGGCATTTATTAAATCTTCTTTTTTAATGCCAAATTTATCATGGTAAAAGTTGATAAAATCATCGGTAGTCATCAAACCTTTTTCATATTGGTGATAAATAGCAATCATTTCATCAGAAATTTCTGAGACCCCTAATTTATCCATTTCTCTATATGTAGCAAGCTTATCAAGATTAATGAAAATATCTCCAAAATCGAAGATGATATTTTTAATCATTATTATATATTTTTAAAATGTCGTTTTTAATTTTTGTTTCTGATGTAGTTTTTGCTAAAAAAATAGGCGATTTAATTCCTTTTACAAAAGAAGTTTCTCCTGTAAAAACTCTTGCTTCATCCCATAAATTGGCGTCAATAAAAGTTTGTAACGTTTTTGTGCCTCCTTCAATAATTACAGATTGTATTTGGTGTTTATGTAAAACTGCACAGATTTGCTCTGCTATCTTTTCATTAAAATCAATTGCTTCAAAAAAGAGTGCTTTACATTGTTGGTCATTTCGATTATCTTTCGCCTCAGTAATTACAATCGTTTTTACACTTCCGTCAAAAACATTGCTTGTTTTCGGAATCCGTAAGCTTTTATCCAATACAATTCTAATAGGATTATTTCCATACCAGCTTCTTACATTTAATTTAGGATTATCAGCAATAACTGTATTTGTACCTACTAAAATTGCATGTTCTTCACCTCTATATTTATGAACTAATTGTTGTGATATTTTATTAGAAACCCAAACAGGCTTTTGCTCATTTTTTCTTAACGGAGCAATAAAACCGTCTTTAGTTTCTGCCCATTTAAGAATAATATAGGGTCTTTTTTTCTCTTGTACTGTAAAGAACCGTTTATGATGGGCTCTGCATTTGTCTTCTAAAATACCGGTAATCACATTAATTCCAGCATTTCTTAAACGCTCAATTCCTTTGCCAGCGACTAAATAATTAACATCTACACAGCCAATAACTACATTTTTAAATTGATGTTTTACCAACAAATCTGCACAAGGAGGTGTTTTACCAAAATGAGAACATGGCTCTAGCGTTACATAAATTGTTGCTTCTTTTAAAAGTGCTTTATTTTTAACAGAGTTTACGGCATTTACCTCCGCATGATTTTGGCCATAATTAGAAGTAAAACCTTCTCCAATTATTTTGTTTTCACAAACAATCACTGCTCCAACACTTGGGTTTGGACGTGAGATTCCAATACCATTTTTGGCAATTTGCAAACAACGTTTTATGTAAAATTCGTGATTAATAATTTATTTAATTATGAGAGAAAATGAAATATATTTAACTAAAAATTTATTTTCATTTCTTCAGTTTTATCAATTAAAAACTCTTTTTTGAAGCCAAAAACAGTATACTTTAAGTTTCCTTTAAACTGAACTTTTACTTTTTTAGCTAGGATTGAGCTTATTAATCCACCTAAAATTCCATTTTTATTATTTTCGAAAATACGTTTCGTAGGAATCACTACTTTTAAAGGAATTAAAAACTCATTTCTTGCAGGTACTTTAAACTCATCAGAAGAAACCTCTGCAACTTCTTTCCCATTTACAATTACTATAATTTTATCCGTAGAGATTTTACCTCCAACATCATTTGGATTTTGAAAGTATGCATTTGCATGCAAACGAACGGTATCTGATGTAAAACTGATTAATTTCACATCATCTACCTTTATGAAAATAGGTGGTTTTTTTACAGAACAGCTGTAAATTAATAAAAATAAACCTAAAAAACAGAATGCTTTTTTCATCAAAAATATTTAAAAAAATAGGTAACTTGCTCATGCAAAAATACAGTAATAAATGACAAGTAAAGATTTTATCATTAGAGAAGTTACACATACAGACAATTCAGAAATAGCAAACGTCGTTAGAAGTGTAATTCTAGAAATGGGTGCTCCAAAAGTCGGCACTGCATATGAAGATACTGCAACCGATAAAATGTTTGAAACCTATCAAAAAGCAAAAGCAACCTATTTTGTTGTTGAACATAAAAACAAAGTTGTTGGTGGTGCAGGAATTGCGCAATTAGATAATTATGAAGGCAACGTCTGTGAGCTGCAAAAAATGTATTTCTTACCAATTGCAAGAGGAAAAGGTTTAGGCACAAAATTAATTTCTATATGTTTAGAAAAAGCCAAAGAACTTGGTTTCAAAAGCTGCTATTTAGAGACTTTACCTTACATGAAAGCTGCTGTTAAGTTGTATGAGAAAAATGGTTTTATGGGGTTAGAAAAACCAATGGGAAATACCTGTCATTATGCTTGTAACGTTTGGATGATTAAGCAAATATAAATTTTAGAATTAGTATATTATTAATGAATGTAAAAAATTATAGATCGCAATTTTCAACAAACCTTTCTACTATATATCCGAAAACAGAAATAGATTCTTTTTTCTTTATTTTAATAGACGAATATCTTGATTTACAAAGAATTGATATTACACTAAACCCCGATTTTAAAATTAATAATGAAAACCTTTTGGTTTTAAATAGGGCTTTAGAAAGATTAAAAAACGAAGAACCTATTCAATATATTATTGGTAAGACCGAGTTTTATGGGTTTCCTTTTTTGGTTGATGAAAACACACTTATTCCAAGACCAGAAACTGAAGAATTGGTTGAATGGATTCTTTTAGAAGCAGAAAAGCTAAAAAGTAGCAACGCTTTAAAGTCGTTAAATATTCTTGATATCGGAACAGGATCGGGCTGCATACCTATTTCTTTGGCTAAAAAAATACCTGCTGCATCTATTTCTGCAATTGATGTTTCTATTGGCGCCTTAAAAATTGCCAAAAAGAATGCCGCCTTAAATAATGTAAAAATTGAGTTTATTGAAGCGAATATTTTACACACTGATCATCTAAATATCTTTGCAGATTCTTCCACTTTGAGCAATTCAAATTTCAAAAATAAATTCAATATTATTGTTTCAAA
>TARA_B110000046_G_scaffold185597_1_pt1 | contig 15604 bp, 12 predicted proteins | sample TARA_B110000046 | Tara Oceans TARA_B110000046 (sample SAMEA4397157) | marine metagenome | biome: Polar Biome; feature: [DCM] deep chlorophyll maximum layer (ENVO:01000326); material: water (ENVO:00002006), including particulate matter (ENVO:01000060) such as... | depth 40 m
TCAACGTCATATTTTTACTTCCTCATTTTACTTAAACTGGTGATATCAGGTACAGGCCTTGCTAGGTCTACGTTGTTCGCCAAATACCCCTCAAGGGCATGGGCGACCTGCAGAACGAAACGGTCAGATCCATTCGGGCCAACGATCTGTATACCAAACGGCATGCCTTTGTGATCTAAGCCAATCGGCAGAGAACACGACACAGGTAAGACCATGGTCAAACTATATGACAATGCCAGCCAACGCATATAGGTCGGCATTTCCTCACCGTTTATTTCAGTAACGGTTAATTGCTCATGAGGATAAGGCGAGACAGCTGAGGTCGGGCAAATCAATATATCGACATCATCAAAGAAATTGATAAACTGGTGATACAGCTTGCTTTGTTCAGCGTGAGCCCAAGCAACATCAGCTAAAGAATAATCAAGCGCACGGGTCACGTTTTCAATAATATTTGGCCCAAGAAGTTCGCGTTGATATTTTAGACGCTCATGATGGGCAGCTGTGAAATTGACACCACGCAAAATTTCAAACACTTCATGCACGTTGGATAAATCTGGATTTCTATCATCAGCATCATTAAAAACATGACGGAAAATATTGGTTTTTTCAATAAAAATACGCCGAATATCATTATCCACGGGCGCACAACCTAAATCAGGTGAAATGGCTATTTTCAGGGAACTCAAATCAATGTGTCCAAGTGGATCAAGCAGGCCTGGATCAATAGCGATCGAAAAAGGGTCATGAATATTGCTATCAGTTTGAGCCGACAGCAAAAGGGCTGCGTCGGCGACGGTCCGACCCATAGGGCCCAAGACCGAAAGAGGCGACAAAGCAACCGGGCGGCCTTCAGATGGTACAACACCAGGTGACGGACGATGGCCAACGACCCCACAAAACCCGGCAGGCGTTCTTAAACTGCCACCAAAATCAGATCCCGTTGCTAGGGCGACCATAGAACATGCCAGAGCTACGGCTGATCCACCCGATGAACCAGCACAACTAAGGTTCGGATTAAACGGATTTCCTGTAGCTCCAAAAACTCGATTTTTTGTGTTCGCGCCGGCACCAAATTCGGGTGTATTGGTTTTACCAAGAATAATGCCACCCTCATCACGAATATTAGCGACCGACAATTGATCTTTTTCTGGAACATTATCTTCGAATGTTAACGAGCCAAAGGTCGTGCGGATCCCAGCTGTCGATTCCAAGTCTTTAACGCCAATCGGCAAGCCATGCAGTAACCCGAGCTCATCGCCATCCAGAACGGCTTGTTCCGCCAGTTTAGCCTCATCGCGCGCACGCTCATATGATCGCGTGACCAAGGCATTCACGACCCCGTCAACAGCCTCTATACGATCTATGAAACTCTCAACAACCTCCACCGGGGAGATTTCCTTGCTCCCAATTAATCGTCGCAAATCGATGGCGGTATGATCACATAACTCATTCATGGCATTGTCCCCAAGGTTGATAATTGTTTGAAAGTATATCGTTGTACTTTTAATTACCAACCAACAGTTTTTGTTTCTCGTCAATGATGACATTGAAGAATCTTTTGCTGCCCATAAAAAATATGATCATTTTTATAGTTATAGCTTAGGTGAGTTAGCGCTTTTTTTCAATACTATTGCTTTCTAAAAGCTCAGCACTTACAGCTGGCATGGCATTACCTTTATCTATTAATTTGGTGTATTACCAGCCGCGAGATCCCAACAAATCCCTGTCATTAAGCGCAAAGCGTCACGGCTAACAGATGGCAGAATATGTTCGTTCGGCGCATGCTGAGAACATGCTGCATAGGAATGTGGTATCCAAATCGTCGGCATGCCAATAGTTTGGGAGAATACTTCGTTGGCAAAGAACCCCCTAAATTGGGTATGACATCGACTTTGTTGCCAGTCGTTTGTTCAACGGATTGGCGTAACCACTGCACCCAAGGGTGACCCGGATCAAGTCGAGTTGCCTGCATCACATCGCGTGTTGCTTCCAACTCAGTAGCCGTAAGTCCGTTACGATCAAGGTGCTTCAGGATAGCTGCAGTAAAGGTTGAGGCATCAGGCATCGGAACAAACCGCATATGGCACATAGCTTCAGCACGGGGTGAAACAGCATTGACTGGATTATTCGGGTTACCCATAATAGGTGACAAAATTTCAAAGGTGTTCCAACCAAAAACCCTTCTCACCTAAAGTGAAACCCGGCTCGCCCAAATCATGGTTGATCTGAGGCCCTCATTCACCGCCATCGACCTACAAATCAGATTTAGCGTCGCGAACAGAGTTAGTAATTGGTCTCGAAGGCGGATGCCTTCGACCAGAACCTTACCATCTTTTGTAATCATGCTAAATATGGCATGGCTCAGAATAATAGCAGGATTAGCCATAAACCCGCCCCAGTTTCCTGAATGATGGCCACCATCGCGGATGGTTTAATGACATTTTAAAATTAAACAAGCCGCGTGAGCCCATAAACAGCGTAGGGCGTTCAGTTAACAAACTCGGGCTATCCGAGCCGATTTACACATCAGCCTTCAGTCTGTTTTTATGAGCAGCGGCAAATTTACTAAGACCAGGCGAGCCCAATTCTTCGCTAGTTTTAAGTAGACCCTAAAAATTAAAGCCAGGCTTGCCATGGGTGTTTAGAACACACTTTAATGTCGCTACATTAATCGTGTGTTGACCTTTGTTGTAGGCCGTTCCAAGACTTTACCAACGACCATAGTGGTTCACCATTTTCCATGGCACCAGTCCTTCATTCCATTGCGTATAATAACCCGGAACAACATCGCCATGCCCGTAAGTTAAAACCGTCGGCAGTCTTTTACCCTAGAAACGCTCTGCAATTAGAAAAGGCCCCCCATAATCCACCAGATTGGGAAACGTCTCACAACTAAAACCAATCTCATCCAAAAATGGTATTATTTCATCATTAAGATAGGCATAAAAATCTGGTTAGCATTCCGGGTTTCGGCTATCTGTTTTAATAGCGACGCGGCGCGAGAGGTCATTATAGAATTCGTCACTGTCAAAATATTTTTCGATCCCCAGAATAGTAGATTCTCCAGTCATAGAGTGGTCCTTCAGCTTAAGGATTTATATAAATGACATTCAACATGCCCACTTGGTGTCACAACTTTGTCGGGCCTAATTTCTGAACACACGTCCATCACCTGTGCACAGCGCGGATGGAACGTACAGCCGGATGGCGGATCAACCGGGTTGGGGTAGGCAGCTCCCAACTGAGAATCTGGAACTCCCATGGATGGGTCCGGCGTCAACACTGAGTCGAGTAGGGCCTGTGAATAAGGATGTTGACGATTAGCGAACAGGCTATCGGTATCGGCGACCTCAACTAGTCGGCCTAGGTACATGACCGCTACGCGGGTTGCAATGTGCTCAACAACAGCCAGGTTATGGCTGATGATGATGTAAGTCAGGCCAAGTTCTTTTCTTAAGTCCGTCAGCAAATTAAGAATTTGCGATTGCACAGACACATCAAGAGCAGACGTTGGTTCGTCACAAATGACCAGTTCTGGTCGCCCAACAAGCGCGCGGGCAATGGCAACACGTTGCCGCTGCCCGCCTGACATCTGACTTGGGTAATTGTTGAACACCCGCTTAGGCAACCCAACCAGATCCATCATTTCTTCAATGCGTTTGGTCCAGGTTTCAGGGTTTGGATCGTTTTGAACCTTAAGCGGAAGGCCAATGATCGAGCCGACAGAATGGCGTGGGTTCAAAGATGAATATGGGTCTTGAAAAATTGGCTGAATACGTTTTGCAATTTCCAACCTATCAAAGTCCGCGATTGGCTGGCCATCAACCAAAATATCACCCTGAGTTGGTCTCATAAGCCCAAGAAGTACTTTGGCGAGGGTGCTCTTCCCACACCCAGACTCCCCAACCAACCCCAAGACTTCACCGCGTTCAACCTTCATCGACAAACCATTAACGGCATGAAGAGGTCGTTTACTTTTAAACATTCCGGTCGAGATCATGAATGTCTGATAGATACCGCGAGCTTCTAGAGCAGGTGGAACTGTCATGTAGCCCCCGTTGTCTTGGCGTTAAAAGAGCATTTTTCAGCACTCAGCATACAGCGATATCGGTGTGTCCCTGCACTAATTGCTTTCAACTCAAACGAATCTATGGTGCAAGCATCAGATGCATACCTGCAACGTTCACTGAAACTGCAGCCCTCAACATCCCCAATTAGCGACGGGACAATTCCTGGGATAGCCCCTAAATGGGCTCCTCGTTCGGTCTTACCTGGGATTGGGATGCAGTCCAAAAGTCCCTGCGTGTAGGGATGCGTCGGGTTATTAAAAATTTCGTCGGCTGTCCCCTCCTCAACGATTTCACCAGCATACATGACAGCAACCCTGTCGGCGACACGGGCGACAACACCAAGATCATGGGTGATCAAAATGACCCCCATATCAAATTCACGCTGTAATTCAGCCAGAAGCAACAAAATTTGTGCCTGAATAGTAACATCAAGCGCGGTTGTCGGTTCATCTGCAATAATCAAATCAGGGTCACACATCAGCATCATGGCAATCATAACCCGCTGGCGCAAACCACCAGAAAGTTGGTGTGGGTATTGATTTAATCGGCTATCGGCCGCCGTTATCCCAACTTTTTCAAGCAAATATATAGCCCTATCACGTGCTTCGGTGCGTCTGACCTTGCGGTGACGAAGCAGCATTTCCATTAGTTGGTTACCAATGGTGAAAGCCGGGTTAAGCGACGTCATCGGCTCCTGGAAAATCATGCCTATCTTGTCGCCACGAATATCAGACATTTGGCGTTCATTAAGATCTTGAAGCTCCATGCCATTAAAGACCATTTTATCGGCCTTTCGAATGGCAATACTTGGCAGCAAATTCATTATGGCAAGGGAGGTCAATGATTTCCCACACCCGGACTCACCAACGATGCACAATGTTTCACCGCGCTGGGCCTTAAAGGAAATACCCCTTACCGCATGTAGCGTACCTGCAGACAAAGGCAGGTCCAGGACTAAGTTTTCAACTTCAAGAAGGGCACTCAATTTCTATTCTCCGGAGCTGTTACGTCACGAATACCGTCACCGAGAAGATTAATTGACAGAACTAAAAGGAAAATAGCAGTACCCGGAATACCTACAACCCATGGCTTGAACAGCATGTGTCCCTTGCCCTCAGAAATCATCAACCCCCATGATGGTGACGGTGGCTGAACACCAAGGCCAAGAAACGATAAGGCTGCTTCTAGCAAAACTGCATGGGCTACCTCAACCGTGGCTACAACAATTAGAGCGTTGAAGATATTTGGCATAATTTCGCTGAGGATAATGCGCAGTGTCGAGCACCCGACAGCACGTGCAGCAGTCACATAGTCCATTGAACGCACCTGCATCGTTGCGCTACGCATAACGATTGCAAAGCGGTCCCAGATTAAAAAACCTAACACAAGAATGACTATTTCCAGAGAACTGCCTATCAGAGCGACAATAGCCAACGCTACGAGGATTACCGGCATGGCTAAACGCGTCGTAATGAAAAACATGATCACCATATCAACTCGCCCACCAAAATATCCAGCAGCAACCCCCATCGTGGTCCCGATGATACCCGATATGAGCATCGCCAAAAACCCGATCATCAGAGAAATTTGTGACCCATAGATAATACGTGTCAGATAATCACGGCCAAAATGATCGGTCCCCAAAATATGAGTCCAAGTCCCCTTATCATGCCAGATGGGTGGGATCAGGCGGCGTGAAAGATCCTGATCGAATGGATCAAACGGAGCAATCCAAGGAGCGAACATGGCCATAAAAACCATAACCAGCAAAACCCCACCACCGATTGTGATACCGGCATGACCAAGTAGCTTACGCCGCATGATTTGAGTTGGCGATGGAGCCAGAATTTCTTCTGCAGTTGGCACGGCAGTGGAGTTGGAGACCACGGACATAATCAACTTACCCTTATTCGTGGGTCAAGGAAGGCGTTCAACAAATCAGCCAGGAAAGTCAGAACGATATAGAACGATGCGACTGACAGAACAATAGCCTGCATCATTTCAAAATCAGAACGTTGAATGGATTGCCAGGCCAGATTTCCCAGGCCATTGAGCGAGAAAATCGTCTCTATAACAATTGAACCGCCAAGCATGAAACCAAGCTGCACGGCTGACAGAGATACTACAGGAATAATTGCGTTGCGAAGAGCATGTTTGAACAGCACTACACCAGGTCGGAGCCCTTTGGCGCGTGCGGTGCGAATGTAATCTGATGACAAAACATCAAGCATACCAGCCCTAGTCAAACGCATAATCGCAGGCGTTGCGTAATAACCCAATGCGATGGATGGCATAATAAAATTCTTCCATGATGAATTACCAGAAATCGGTAACCAACGCATGGTCACGCCAAAGAAAATTATCATGATCAAGGCAAACCAGAATGTTGGCAGGGCTTGCCCTACAACTGCGAGCCCAAGGGCTATGCGGTCAAATATAGTGTTTGGTCGCATAGCCGCCAGTACACCTAAGGGTATTGCTAATAACAGGGAAAAACTTAGGGCGCAGGCTCCCAAGATCATAGTTACAGGAGCTTTTTCTACAATAATATCAACGACCGGCACTTTTAGATAAATCGACTGACCAAAATCACCTTGAAGAGCTTTGAACAACCAGCTGGCGTATTGTTCAGGTAAGGATTTATCGAAACCGTAATGAACTCGAATATATTCAATATCTTCTTCTGTTGCAGCCTCACCAGCCATTGCAGCAGCCGGGTCACCGGAAAACCGGAGCAAGGTAAATGTGATAACCGACACCGTCAGAGCCACCAACAAGGCAACACCCAAGCGTTTCAGAGAGTAAATCAACATTTTTGAATACCATGATAAAAATTATAATAAGAGTGAGTGGCGCGCCCCCAATCAAGGGGACGCGCATTTTTAGCTCAGTTTATTTCCACTTCGCGTTGAAAAAACGAGGTATTTCATCGGCAGTTGCCGTGAAATCTAGGCCTTTATTGAAGCCGTAGTTCTTAGTGTAGGTGAACATTGGCAACCAGCAAAGATTTTCTTGAATACGCACCAAGGCCTTGGCATAGTTCGTTTTACGAATAGCCGGGTCGGTACTAGTATCAGCAATATCAAGCCAGTTTTTAACATCATCATCGCGGCAATAATCGTCTTTACCGTGTTTGAAGAAATGGCTGGTTATAGCTGACGCATCATTGACAGAGTATGAGCCCCATGTCATCTGATGGAATGGGGCTTTGCCTTCCCAGACTAAACCACGCGCCGATTTATACTGCTGGTATTTGAGGCCCGCTGAGATACCAATTTTTTTCAAATACCCAATAACGGCTTCCGTGAATTCACGTTGACGATAGGCTAAAATTTCTGTTTTAAAACCATCGGGGTATCCAGCTTCAGCCATAAGTTTTTTTGCCTTAGCAGGATTGTAATCATACTTCGGCACTTCATCCGTGCAGCCAAATTGCGTTGGAAAACAGGCCGAGTGAATAACCTTTGATGATCCACCAACGAGTTCACGAGAAATCGCTTCGCGGTCGATGGCATGTGCTACAGCCTGACGAACCTTTGCATTCGCAAACGGTGTACCTTTAGCTCGATCCGCACGGTCCATCGCTATATAACTAATCCTCATGGTTGGAGCATTGACAACTGTCGTCCCTCCCATGGCTTTCAGGTCAGTGGCTTTATCTTTGGAGATATCCCAAATCCAGTCAAGACTACCTGTCAACAATTCTGCTAACTGTGCTTCCGGGTCGGATACTGTTCGGAAAACAATTTTGTTAATGGTTGGCTTACCCTTGGGACTACCAGACATGTAATTATTATTGATTTCCATGGTCACACCGACGCCTGGTGTTGTTTTGGTAATCTTATATGGACCGGTTCCAATTGGTGCTACAGTAGCGTAATCGGGTTTTCCAGCAGCATCTTTTTTGGCTGTTGCCCAAATATTAGCTGGGAAAATTGCCAGCGGGCCAGACAGGAACTCAAGAGCCGCCGGGAATGGTTTTTTCAAATGCAGACGCAAGGAGTATTTACCCGTTTTTTCTGCATTTTTCATCCAGCTCACATTGTTCTTGGTCAGAACGCCACTGCCGTCGCTAACGACATGGTTATATGTAGCAACCACATCATCAGCAGTCATAGGCTGGCCGTTGTGGAATTTAACGTCATCACGCAAAACAAAGTCCATTGTCACATTATCGACCCATTTATAGGACTTCGCGAGAAGCGGTTTGTATTCGAATGTTTTTGTGTCGCGATAAAGCAGGTTATCCCAGGCATGGCGCCCAATGATTACCAGTTCACGTGTATTATTATAATATGGAAGCGCCACATCAATTTCTCTTGTAGTGCTCCAGTTCAATGTATCGTCGGATTTACCAGCCAATACTGGGCTAACGGCAAAGCTTAGCGCTGTAGCGGCCAAAGCTGCCCTTAAAATGGTTAGTTTAATCATTAATGTTTCTCCTCCTAATGGGTTCGGATTAATAATTGTTACCCCAAAACCTTGGGTTGTTTAATTTAGGGAGAATAATATCTAAATCCCTACAAATTACTATGAAGGGTTGTTTTTTACGAAGTCAAGCACTTAGAAGAGAAACGCCCTGGGACTGTACTCAATTGAGATTGCACCAAATAACTAGTTCAAATGAGCTTTAGCTCATTGTATTAATTGCTTTAATTGAGCTGAGTGACATTGTTATTAAAGCTCCACTTAGGTTTTTAACCAATCGCCAAAACTCCCTTTTTCAATATCATTAGACTTACGCACATGGCTCTTGGGTGGATACAGAAGATGTAACTCCACAGTTGGTTTGGCTGCGATAGTTGGTGCACCAAATTTAACACAGCCATCTTTACGTTAATTTGCGCTTAGCGAGAATAAGCGGAAGTAAAAGTATGTTGGTGAAAAGGGCAACCATTAGCCTAAGGCAAACTAAACTGACAGCATGCAACAAAATATGATATACTAGAATTAATATTTGAATTTATCGTCGACCTGTTCACAGATTAGCTTGCTATCGATTTTGGTATTGCCTACGGCGTACAGCAGGTCTTGGCTAACACGGTTACGGTTGAAGTAAAAAAACACGATGGGAAAAGCAAAATGAAGATCGTGGAATCATTACCATTTAACGTCCGTCGTGTTTTACATTGTTGGATACCTCTCCAAACAAAGGAAAGACTATCGGCCAGCCTATGGTTACCAGTTGTCCCTGAAGGTAAAAGCGTTCCTGCGATCCTCGAGTATAGTCCTTATCGCCGGCGTGATTACAGCGCCGCGAATGACGAGGCCAATCATGGTTACTTAGCTGGACATGGTTACGCCTGCCTTAGGGTCGACGTGCGCGGCACTGGTGATTCGGATGGCCTTCACACTGAACAATGGTCAGAAGATTATGATCGTGACGCAGAGGATGTATTAAATTGGATCGCCAATCAAGGGTGGAGCAATGGCCGGGTCGGCATGATTGGGCTCTCCTGGGGGGCCAATACATCGCTTCGCATGGCCAGCCGCTGTCCGCCCGAACTGAAAGCAATCATTCCAGTTTCCGCTGCAGATAATCGATATACAAATAAGTATCTGGGAGGGTGCATGCTGATTAATTCAATTGTTTGGGGTTTCACAATGATGGCTCAAAACTCGCGGCCACCGTCGCCAGAAGCGGTGGGTGCCGATTGGCGCCGTATGTGGCTTCAGCGTCTTGAGGGAATTCCATGCTACCCAGCCAATTGGATGAGTCATCCTAATTTTGATGACTTCTGGGCATCCGGTGCCCTTGACAAGCACCTCTCAGATTTTGGCTGCCCAGTCTTTATCGTTGGCGGTGCCGCAGATCCGGGATATGCGGCGACGGTGCCAAAGATGTTATCAGAGTTAAAAGTACCGGTTCGTGGCCTGATAGGACCGTGGGCTCACAAATATCCCCAATATGCCGAACCGGGACCTGCCATCGGGTTCCTTCAAGAAGCGCTTGGCTGGTTCGACCAATGGCTTAAAAATGATGGAAGTGTCGTGAAATCTGAACCTAAATTTCGGGCTTGGATGCATGAATTTTCACACCCTAAAGGTGTCGCTGGCACCCGCCGAGGTAGATGGATTGAAGAACCGGAATGGCCATCACCAAATGCTCAAGCAAAGGTGTTGGCTATCAATGCAGGCGGGCGCCTTGACGCGAAGGCGTACAATGAGAGTGCCGTCGCTATTTGCACGCCACAGCATCTTGGTGCAGCGGCCGGCGAATGGATGCCCTGGTTGGCCTTTGGTGGCGAGGCAGAACTCCCCTTGGATCAGCGCCCCGACGATGCCTTATCCGTCACCTTCGACACGCAGCCTTTGAGCGAGAGATTGGAGTTTCATGGTGCACCTGCCGTTGATCTCACCCTTTCCGCTGACAAACCAGTAGCAATGATTGTCGCACGGCTCTGCGACGTAGCACCGGATGGAACGTCTATGCGGGTAACTTATGGTGCACTTGATCTAACTCATCGTGAAGGATCAACAATGCCATTGCCATTGACGCCAGGGCAAAAAATTCGTGTCCAATTACCTCTCTATCACAACGCTCATTCATTTAAGCCCGGCCATAGTATCCGCCTGGCACTTTCGACGACCTACTGGCCGGTCCTATGGCCAACACCAGATGTAGCGACGGTCACTGTTTGGACCGGAGCTAGCAAGCTCCTTTTGCCTGTCCGTGAGCCCCAGAAAGCAGAAGAGCTGATGAGACAGTATGGAGAACCTGAAACAGCGTTACCACTATCGAAAGAAATTCTTCAAGAAAAGAAATTGCGACGGCATATCACCCGTGACGCCGCAACCGGCGAAACTGTACTCCATCACCTAGACGACGGCGGCTGCTATCGCTTACCAAATGGGCTTGAATGTAGCGCAAAAACAGAGCGATGGCTCCGCATACGTGAAAATGATCCACTTTCAGCTCGTTTGGATATCAATTGGACCTGGGGTTTTCGCCAAAAAGAATGGCAGATAGAGACACGAACCAGCGGTATAGTGACTTGCGATTCTAAGGCTTTTAATGTCATTTCGAAAATTCAAGGCGAAGAAAACGGAAATGAAATATTCCAGCATGGTTGGTCAGAAACAATACCTCGGGTTTCAAAATCCCCTAAATATTTTAAGTGATATTCTTTTCAGTTTCTTAAACGAACGACCTTCCGCAAGAGATTATTAATTTTTAAACGTAACTAGATACATCAAACAACAACAGTTTATTCCCCTCTTTTACAATAGTAGTAATTATTTCCTTCAAATTTTTCAATCTAGTTTAAATAAAGAATTTCTCCACGCCATTCAGTTACCACTTATCAGGCGAGACATTTGGGTCTGGGGAAACTCTAGTTTACTTTTATCCACCTGCATTAAGAGTTACAAAGCTTGTTTTAAATCAGCCATAATTTGAAAGTTTACTATTTACCTACTAATATATTTTTTGTTCCGGAGCATATACAGAACTATCCCACCACTCATAATAAGCGATTTAATCTAAATATTAATAATGAAAGTATATTCATTATCGCAATTTCCTAATATTTCAGAAAACTATAAATTGAAGAGGTATGCTCTCAAATTTCTAAAGTGTTAAATAATGAATCACATCTTAAAATGTCGTAAACGCCTTCACAAATTCACCATAATTTGTTATACAAATACTACCTCACCAATTAAAATTATCCATTGGGACCACTACATTTGAATATTTACCAACACGAACGCCGCGTTCAACTATATATCTTGTGAAAGCAACCATTCTATAAGTTATTAAATCACATAGCCTGATTCGTGATAAATATTTACAAATTTTAAAACCATTTTGTATCACAACGACTACGTCATTCATAACAGTTGCCATCTGATGAAGCTGTGACGAAGGACCAAAGAGCATATTATCGAAGTGTGCGGGCAAAGGTGCGAATATCGTTAATAAGGAGTTTGGGTTGCTCCATGGCGGCAAAGTGACCACCTCGGGGCATTTTGGTCCATTGCTTTATATTATAGATGCGTTCGGCATAACTGCGTGGTGGCCAAGCAAGAAGTTCTGCAGGAAACAGGGCGCAAGCTGTTGGTACCTCGACACGACTGCCTTTGGGAGACAACACGCGCCCCCCTTCTTTGCGCCGGCCATAGTATATCCAGGACGCAGTATTGAAGGTATCGGTGACCAGATAAATCATGATATTCGTTAGCATTGCGTCCTTGCTGTGGACGCTTTCGATGTCGTTGCCTTCAGTATCTGACCAGGAATTAAATTTTTCAATGATCCAGGCGGCAATCCCAACTGGGCTATCCATCATGGCGTAACTCAGTGTCTGTGGTTTAGTTGCCTGCTGGGTCCGGTAACCATTTTGCATAACCTGGTCAGCCTCAAACTGCGCGGCCCAAGCCTCTTCTTCTGACCCTTCAGGGCCACCTGGGGTGCGCATCGTTAATATATTTATGTGAATGGCTTGGCAGGCAGGTGCATGATCAAAACCCAACCAACTTGAAATAGCACCACCCCAATCACCCCCTTGAGCCAGATAAGTTTTGTATCCCAAAACCTCAGTCATCAATGTGTTAAAATAGTCAGCCATCTTGCGGGGTCCTATTGGACATGATGGTTTTCCTGAGAAGCCAAACCCCGGCAAGGACGGGGCTATCACATCGAAAGCATCTTCCACTTGACCGCCAAAGCGTTCTGGGTGTGCCAACGGTTCAACTAATTCGAGGAATTCTACAACAGTTCCTGGCCAACCGTGACTAATGATCAACGGCATGGGTGATAGTCCACTACCTTTTTCGTGGATAAAGTGTATATCTAGATCATCAACTGGTGCAACGAAATGATTGAGGCGATTAATAGCCGCCTCCTGCTGTCGCCAACTATATTCGTCGACCCAATAGTCACAGAATTTCTTCATATAATCCAAATTAGTACCGTGATCCCATCCATCAAGTTCGGCCATTACCGCCCACGGAAAACTTCTAACACGGGCAAGAATGTCTTCTAGAGTTTCTTCAGTTACATTTATAGTGAACGGCTTAATTAATTTAGAATTATGATGAAGTTTATCCATTCAATAGCCCTCAATTTTAACTGCCCAAAATTACCATTCTATTTGGTGGTTTCTAATCCAAGAATAAGACAAGTTGATAAACTGTATATAGATCTGTGATCATTCTTAGAGCATTTCATTAATTAAAATTCATTTTGGTCCACCTACCCTGATATAATGCCAATCACAATCCATCCCCTGAAACAAAGAATGGGAAGATATTAAGGTGCCATAATTTGAATTAAGATCTAGCCTATTTATTATAGCGGCAACGATTACGATAGCATATTGGCATCGAAACACTTCTAATACCCCTAATGAACATCACGCATCTGTTAACCTACTGATACAACCGAAGCTCTATCAAATGCGCCCATAAAGCTATACGTTTTTCTAAGCAACGTCATGCATGTCAAAAGTGTAACCCCACAAAATAAAACCTATTAAGCATAATAACGCTAAAGTGAATAAATCCAAATCCGCTTTATGGGAACCGGAATGCTTAATCATAATTCTAAAGAAGTTTTGATCTAGCTACGATACAGGGTCAGCTGGCGTTAGCCGGTACCCTCTAGCTAAATACAGGGTTACCGAAGATATTATGTCAATTCAACGGTTGAAACGTCAGGTGTGGTATAAACAATTGCAATGTTATTATTAGCTATCACGACGCAGTTGTTGCCATCAACTCAAACCATAATATTATCCATTATCTTCTCCCTTTTTTCGAAGAGAGACACAGAATTCAACGCGTTTTAAATGGTTGGTTTGGAACGGCGATATATTTCCAGTTTCTATTTTTTCTCCAGAGCAAAAGCCAAAACCGTTATAGAAAAAGAGTATTAAATCAATCGAGGTTGGTCGCCACCGACTGTAACCCTGCGCATTACTCGGCGATGTCCGTCATAGTCATTGAGTGCGCGATGCATGGTGCAGCGATTGTCCCAGATCACTATCGAGCCTTGCGTCCAACGAAAACGACAGACAAATTCATCGCGTGTTATGTGCTTAAATAGGAAATCCAGCAACGGTCTACTCTCGTCTTCTGACATATCTTTAAAATGGAACGTAAAGTTCGGATTGACATAGAGTGCCTTGCGACCCGTCTCGGGATGAGTTCGCACAACGGGATGTTCAATTTGTTTTGCGGCATCCTCAGATGGGCGTACATCCATGCCTTCATCGGCGATGGTATCGCTCGCAAACTTTCCCGCTTTGCCGTAGGACCGGTCTGCAGTATGGACACCAGTTAACCCCTCCAGGAGTTGTTGCATCCCAGATGATAATGCGTCATAAGAATCTTCCAAACTCGCAAACATGGTATCTCCACCACTTGTTGGAACTTCCGCCCCATAGAGGATCGAGACCAACGCAGGCTCTTGCATATAGGTCATATCAGTATGCCAATTGCCGCCAAAATTATAAACGTCGCGTTCTTCTGGTAGTTTAATGATCTCGAAGATTTCTGGATGACACGGAACACTTTCAACGAACGGAACCTTAACGAGTTCGCCGAATAAATTACCTACAGCTTTATGCTGTTCGTGGTCCAAAGCCTGGTTGCGCAAGAATACCACGTGATGATCTAAAAGTGCCTGGCGAATGAAAGAAGCCTCGGCATCCGAGATTGGGGTTGCCAGATCAATGCCCTCAATTTCACCACCGATTACAGGGGTGAGTGGCATGATTGTAGCGTTTGTCATATTCTAACTACCTTATATTATAGTGATTTAGCTTTGGGTCTAATTTTCTTCAAAGCATTCAGTCTATGGCGCTGATACTTTGTTATTATTGTTAAATCAAGATAGCCACAATCATTGCTTGGTGTCGATAGATGGCTTGGGTAAAAAATCCAATTTTACCGATATTTTAAATCATACAAATAATTCCCCCTTTATTGCATCCATTACCACTCGATGATAGTTAAACGGGCATAGATGAACCGCAAATCCCCACCTTCATCGTTAGCAGTGAAATAAGCAATGGCGTTGTACTCATGATTTCCCATAACAGCTTTGGCTGCTCCGGCATCAATCATTGCTCGCACCAATTCAAGAGTACGCTTCTGATAAGGTCCACGATCAATAAAGTCACAAAGGAATATAACCATGCGGTCTTGATGGCGATAAAGGTTTCCAGAACGCTTGTAACCGAGCTTATCCAATAGCACTTCAAGTTCGATGGCCTGTCCGTGGATGTCTCCTATAAGGTCAAATATTTTTTTTCATCCCACATTTGTACTCACCTTCGTCCAACCAGCATAGGACTGTGATGAGATTTTTGACATAGTTAAAGATACTTCTGTTGGTGATTTAGTGACCCGAAAACTGCTCCAAACACGGGTGAAAAAAGCAGCCAGAGAACTGGATTATTCAAAGTTAGAATTAGCACCAGGTAGCGTTAGCGGTCGCCTGTGGAAGAAGCTCGTAACTCTGAGACCAGAGGCTAAAAGTGGGGCTAGGTACACGATTGATACAGACCAAGAAGAGATACGCGCAG
>TARA_B110000046_G_scaffold107929_1_pt1 | contig 15582 bp, 14 predicted proteins | sample TARA_B110000046 | Tara Oceans TARA_B110000046 (sample SAMEA4397157) | marine metagenome | biome: Polar Biome; feature: [DCM] deep chlorophyll maximum layer (ENVO:01000326); material: water (ENVO:00002006), including particulate matter (ENVO:01000060) such as... | depth 40 m
AATTTACAAAGAATTGGACGGATTCTGCGTTACCGATTGCAGCAATTGTTTGAGCTCTTTTTTGTTTAAAAAAAGCGAGTGCGAAAAGCGGGGCATTTCTCTTTAGAAATGAACGCCCAAAAAAGGTTTTTTCTAATGAAATTGTTTAATTTTGCGGTTCATTAAAAGAAAAGAAATGTATAGAAGTCATTCTTGTGGCGAGTTAACAGCATCGCATATAAATTCAGAGGTAACCTTAGCGGGTTGGGTACAAAAATCGCGTGATAAAGGGTTTATGGTTTGGGTCGATTTACGAGACAGATATGGAATTACGCAGTTAATTTTTGATGAAGACCGTACCTCAAAAGAAATGATGGAAAAAGCAAAATCTTTAGGAAGAGAATTTGTGATACAGGTTAAAGGTACTGTGATAGAGAGAGAATCTAAGAATTCTAAAATATCTACAGGAGATGTTGAGGTATTGGTTTCTAAGCTAGAAATTTTAAATGCATCGATTACACCGCCTTTTACAATTGAAGATAAAACGGATGGTGGAGAAGACATCAGAATGAAATATAGGTATTTAGACATTAGAAGAAATCCTGTTAAAGACAGTTTAATTTTTCGTCATAAAGTATCGATGGAAGTTCGTAAATATTTGTCGGATCAAGAATTTATTGAAGTAGAAACACCGTATTTAATAAAATCGACTCCTGAAGGAGCAAGAGATTTTGTGGTGCCTTCACGTATGAATGAAGGTCAATTTTATGCATTACCGCAATCTCCACAAACATTTAAACAACTTTTAATGGTCGGTGGAATGGATAAATATTTTCAGATTGTAAAATGTTTTAGAGATGAAGATTTACGTGCAGATAGACAACCAGAATTTACACAGATTGATTGTGAAATGGCTTTTGTGGAGCAGGAAGATATTTTAAATATTTTTGAAGGATTAACACGTCACTTATTAAAAGAAATTAATAATGTTGAGGTGGCAGAATTTCCAAGAATGTACTATGATGATGCGATGCGTTTGTACGGAAATGACAAACCAGACATCCGTTTTGGAATGGAGTTTGGCGAGTTAAACGAAATCACACAACACAAAGATTTTGGAGTTTTTAATAGCGCAGAATTAGTGGTTGGTTTTGCAGTCCCTGGAGGAAATTCGCATACAAGAAAGGAAATAGACAATATTATAAAATGGGTTAAAAGACCACAAGTTGGTGCTTTAGGAATGATTTATTGTCGTGTAAACGAAGACGGAACGTTCAAATCTTCTGTAGATAAATTTTACGATCAAGAAGATTTAGCAAAGTGGGCTGAAAAAACTGGAGCAAAAACAGGAGATTTAATCTGTGTTTTATCCGGAGAAAAAAATAAAGTAAGAGCACAACTATCTTCGTTAAGAATGGAGTTAGCATCACGCTTAGGATTGAGAGATCCAAAGGTATTTGCGCCTCTTTGGGTAATTGATTTTCCGTTATTAGAATTAGATGAAGAAACCGGTCATTATCATGCAATGCATCATCCATTTACTTCTCCGAAACCAGGACAAATGGAATTACTAGATACAGATCCAGGAGCTGTAAAAGCAAATGCGTATGATTTGGTTTTAAACGGAAATGAAATCGGTGGAGGTTCTATTCGTATTCATGACAAACAAATGCAAGCAACGATGTTGCGTCATTTAGGTTTTTCTGATGAAGATGCGAAAGCTCAATTTGGTTTCTTAATGGATGCTTTTGAATACGGCGCACCACCACATGGAGGTTTGGCTTTTGGTTTGGATAGATTGGTTGCTATTTTAGGCGGACAAGAAACGATTCGTGATTTTATTGCATTCCCTAAAAATAATTCAGGACGTGATGTAATGATTGATGCGCCCGCATTTATAGATGATACTCAGTTGAAGGAGTTGAGTTTAAAATTAGATATTAAAGGTTAAAATATAATTCACAATTATTTAGACTTCACAGGCTTGTACTGAACTTGTTTCAGTATCAAAACCTGTGAGGTTTTTTTTATATAATTTTTTTATTACTTTTAATCTATGAAAAACCTAACGACACTTTTACTGCTTTTCACTTCAATAATTTCATTTTCTCAAGACATTACGGGTGATGAATTATTAGAAAAATCCATTCAGTTTCATGATCCAAATGGAAACTGGGAAACGTTTGAAGGTGCACTTTTTGTTACTATGGAAACACCAAAAGACACACCAAGAAAAAGTAGTATCCGAATAAATTTACCCAAAGAACACTTTTCTGTAAAAGCAATTAGAGATACAATTACAACAACATATACAGTTCGTAAAGGTATTTGTAGTATAGCTATTAATGGAGATGAAAATCCGTCTGAAGCAGTTAAAAAGCAATATGGTTTAAGTTGTGAGCGTGCAAATATGTACAAGAATTACTATACGTATTTGTATGGTTTGCCTATGAAATTAAAGGATAAAGGAACTATTATTCATCAAAAAGTAGAAAAGAAAACTTTTAAGGGAAAGGCGTATTTGGTTTTAAAAGTCACTTACAGTGAGGAAGTTGGTAAAGATACTTGGTATTTCTATTTTGATCCAACCACTTATGCAATGGAAGTGTATCAGTTTTTTAAAGAAACAAAAGATAGCGGAGAGTATATTTTATTATCGGGTTTAGAAAACATCAATGAAGTGAAGATTCCGAAGGTTAGAGCTTGGTATTATAATAAAAATAATGCTTATTTGGGTACGGATATTCTGACTGTAAAATAACAATGCCAACAACAAAAAAAATATACAGAAAAATTTTAATTTGGAGATATAAACATATTTCTGAAAGACAGTTTGTATACATATTAAGTGTTTTAGTTGGTTTCTTAGCGGGTTTAGGTACTTTTATTTTAAAGGATTTAACCTTCCTTATTGAAGAAGCATTAAAAGGTGATTTAATTAAAGAGTACCATTACACACTCTATTTTATTTTTCCAATTCTTGGTTTGTTTCTGGTGTTTTGTATTAAGAAATTCGTAATTAAAAGAGATATCGGTCATGGTATTTCTACCACTTTACATGCTATTTCTAGAAGAAACGGAATGATACAAGGATATAAGATATTTGCTTCTTTAATTACAGCACCAATTACGGTTGGTTTTGGAGGTTCTGCGGGACTACAAGGACCCGCTGTAAGTTCAGGAGCCGCTTTGGGCTCTAATGTTGCACAATTGTTTCATATGAACTCTAAAACAAGAATGTTGCTAATTGGCTGCGCAACAGCTGGCGCAATATCTTCTATGTTTCAAGCGCCAATTGCAGCCATCATTTTTGCAGTAGAAATCTTTAGTTTAGACTTGGCTTTTGCCTCTTTGGTTCCGTTGTTATTGGCATCTGTTTCTGCGGTTATTACATCTTATTTTTTTATTGGAACAGACGTTTTATTTGGTTTTAAACTAGTAGATGTTTTTGAAGTAAAAGACATCCCTTTTTATATAGCTTTAGCTTTTTTAACAGGAATTGCATCTGTCTATTTCTCTAAAATGTATTTTAAAATAATTAACTTTTTCGAACAGTTTAATAGCCCGTTTAAAAAGTTACTTATTGGAGGAGTTGCCATCGGAATCATGCTTTATTTAATTCCACCTTTATATGGAGAGGGCTATGGTTTAATCAATAATTTATTAAAAGGAAATACGGCAGCAGCACTTAAAGATATACCTTATAATCTTGATTTAAAGAATGTATATGTTGTTGTTTTAATGTTGCTATTAATTGCCATTTTTAAAGCAATTGCAATGACAACAACATTTGCTGCGGGTGGTGTTGGAGGAATCTTTATTCCGACACTATTTATGGGAAGTGCACTTGGAAATGCGATTGCTAAAATTATAAATCAATTTGGATTTAACGTTTCTGAATCTAACTTTACTTTAATAGGCATGACAGGTTTAATGGCAGGTGTATTACACGCACCATTAACGGCTATTTTTTTGATCGCAGAAATAACAGGAGGTTACGAGTTATTTGTGCCGTTAATGTTGGTTTCAGCAATTTCATTTGCTTTTACAAAGTATTTTGTATCCAACTCAATTTACACGGTAGAACTGGCAAAGAAAGGGCAATTAATTACACATAATAAAGATAAAAATGTGCTAATGTTAATGCGGATTGATAAATTAATTGAGCGAAATTTTAAACCAATTACACCAGAAATGACCCTTGGAGAAATGCTAAAGATATCAGTAGCAAAATCAAAAAGAAATATTTTTCCTGTGCTAGATGAAAAGAAAATATTTTTAGGAATTGTATTGTTAGATGATATTAGGCCGATGATGTTCGACCAAACTCAGTATAACAAAACATATGTTTCTGATTTCATGAAATTAGCTCCTGCTATTATTTTTCATGATGATTCTGTTGAAGATGTAATGAACAAATTTAAAGAAAGTGGAGCTTGGAATTTACCTGTAGTAGAAGATGAAAAGTATGTTGGTTTTATTTCAAAATCGAAACTGCTTTCTGTTTATAGAAATAAATTAATTGAAGTAACTGCTTAATTATTTCAATACTAATTGTGCTTGCATTTCATCAATTTTTACTATAAATTGTGGCTGTGTAAAATTTTATTTTATTAAGAAGTTACATTTTTTTCTCAAAAAGCTAACAACCAAATCTGGAAAATCTGTAAAAACACCATCGACATTAGCATCAATTAAAAATGTTTGCAGCATTTCTTTAAAAGAAGAAAACTCATCGAGAGCATCCGCTCTAAAAGTATAAGGATGTACAGTTAGGCCTAATTTATGAGCATCAGAAACTAAAGAGGTAAAGGTAAACTTTCCATCAGTTTTTTCTGATAATATTTGTTTGTACCAAGGTCCAATTCCATCTGCAAAAGTTGCAAAATGTTTCAGTTCTTTTGTTTCTTCTTTAAACTCTATTAATTGCACTAAAAACAATTCAGAATGTAATTCTTTTCTAACTCTCTCTAATTCATTAGCATCAACACATTGTAAAATACAATTGTCTTTTTTAGTTTTATAACCATAATCAGAAAGAACTTTCAATACTATTTCAGTTAAGCTTTTGCCTTCTTTTTGATGAAATGATGGTTCTTTAATTTCAGGATAGATGCCTATATTTTTTCCTGTAGAAGCATTTAAACCTTGTATCAATTCTATTTCTTCTTGCAAAGAGTGGAGTTTAAAATTCCCTTTTCCTTTTGGGAAGCGATTTTTATAAACTTGCGCTCCAGTTGCTGGATTAAAACGTTCAGTAACTTGTAAATTTTGCAATTCATCAAAAGTAAAATCTATGACATAAAAACGATTGTCTTTTCTTTTTCTTGTTGGAAATTTTTTGATAACATTCGTTACATCATCTAAATAAATATCATGAATTACAATCGGAATATCATCTTTACTCAAGACGATGTCTTGTTCAATAAAATCAGCATTCATATTATGTGCCATAGCTTTCGCCTCTAAAGTATGTTCTGGCAAATAACCAGAAGCACCTCTGTGTGCAATCACAATTTTTTTGTCCATAGTTTTAAGCTAGTTTATAACCAAATATAAATAATTAGAAAAATAATACTTTTCTGTATTCTCTAAAAATATAACTTTTGTAAATTTACAATATGAAATTAATATTAAAAATAATGTTTGTTATCTTTTTAGTTTGGATAATAATTGGACTTTACCTCATAAATACAGAACACGAAAAAGCACAAATTGTAATGGGCTTAGGGGTGTTTTATTTTTCTTTTTTGTTTATGCCATTCTTTATTTATTACAGATATAGAGATGGTAAATACAAGAAATATATTTTAAATGATGAAAAGTTGATGAAAGCTTTTAAAAATCAAGGAAAAGAGTAATCTTCATTTTTAAGAAATATACACAAGAAAACCACCCTCCGCAGTTTTAGAGTTACCAATAGTATCAAAAAAACTTTCTACATTATAAATAACCAAAACTGTAATGCTTTTGTTTTGGTGAAAATAAAAATATCAGAAGTATTTTATCTGTATAATTTCATAACCTAAAAAAGTTGTTTTAGTAACATTAAGATATTATAAATTGATTTTTGGTTCACTAATTTTGTCATGAATAAAATCTGAATTGAAAATTAACTATTAAAAAGAGAAAGTATTAAGGTTAAGTTGTGAAAAATTTAGTTAATTAGTTAAGACCTCAATTTCTATTGAGGTTTTTTCTGTTTATAAAACAAGATTTGTTCGTACTTTTGCAGCGTATGATAGATCAAAGAGAAGCAATATCGGAAAAAGCTGTTTTAATAGGTGTTATTACACAGAAACAAGACGAAACAAAATCTACAGAATATCTAGATGAGTTAGAGTTTTTAACATCAACTGCTGGTGGAGTTGCTGTTAAACGCTTTGTTCAAAAAATGGAAAAACCAAACCCAAAAACTTTTTTAGGAGTTGGTAAATTAGAAGAAGTAAGAGATTACATTGAGTCTAATGGTATTGGAACTGCCATTTTCGATGACGAATTATCGCCAGCACAAATAAGAAATATAGAGAAAGTTTTAGATTGCAAAATCTTAGATAGAACTAATTTAATTTTAGATATTTTTGCGCAAAGAGCACAAACAAGCTCTGCAAAAACACAAGTAGAACTAGCACAATGTCAATATTTATTACCTCGTTTAACGAGACTTTGGACTCACCTCGACAAACAAAAAGGAGGTATTGGAATGCGTGGTCCTGGAGAAACAGAAATCGAAACGGACAGACGTATTATCCGTGATAAAATAGATGTCCTAAAAAAGAAATTACTAACCATTGATAAGCAAATGGCTGTTCAGCGAAAAAATCGCGGAAAGATGGTGCGTGTTGCTTTAGTCGGTTATACCAATGTTGGTAAATCGACATTGATGAATGTAATTAGTAAAAGTGATGTTTTTGCTGAGAACAAACTTTTTGCAACGCTAGATACAACGGTTAGAAAAGTGGTGATTAAGAACATTCCATTTTTAATGACAGACACCGTTGGGTTTATTAGAAAACTACCAACACAATTAGTAGAATCTTTTAAATCTACTTTAGATGAAGTGCGTGAAGCAGATTTGTTATTGCATGTGGTAGATATTTCTCATCCAAATTTTGAAGACCACATTGCTTCTGTAAATGGTGTTTTAGACGATATAAAATGTGCAGACAAACCAGCTTTAATGGTTTTTAATAAGATTGATGCATATGCTCACGAAACAATTGATGCAGATGATATTGTTACAGAAAGAGGAAAAGAACACTACACTTTAGAAGATTGGCAAAAAACCTGGATGAATGATTACGATGTAGCTTCTATTTTTATTTCTGCATTAAACAAAGACAATATAGAGGATTTTAAAGAGCAAACGTATGAAGAAGTTAAAAGGATTCATATTCAACGTTTTCCTTATAATGACTTTTTGTATCACGAATATAAGGAGGAGGAATAGATTGTTCTAATAGTTGTCGTTGTAATGAACTAAAACACTTTTTTTCAATATAGACCTATCTTATTCTATTCTGTTAGTCCTACTTTATTTGTGGAATAAAACAAAAAATAACGTCAAAAATTTTTCAGAAAAACTAAGGTTACTCTCCTTTATCACTACCCTCAATAAGCCCGATGCTTTTTGCTCTGCTTTCCCAAGATTTTCTAGCATGAGCTTGCAGGTCAGCAATAGAATCACTTTCGTCCATAATCTCTAAACCAAGCAAAGTTTCAATTACATCCTCTTGCGAAACAATTCCGCTAACAGACCCATATTCATCAACCACTAATGCAATATGTTCTTTTTCTTTGATCAATTTATCAAACAAATCAGGAATTGATAATTCTCTATTTGTGATTAAAATATTTCTTCTAATGGAAGCTAAAGTATCCTCCCCTTTTCCATCAATAATGGCTTCTAATAAAGTGTCTTTTAAAAAATAACCTGTAATTTCATCAGGATTTTCTGCAAAAACAGGAATTCTAGAAAAGCCTAAATTTTTATGTTCGTTGTAAAAAGACTGTATTGTTTGGCTCTCATCAGCTATTTCTAAAACAGATCTTGGTGTCATTACATCATTTACTTTTATCTGCTTAAAACCTAAAAGGTTTCTGATTACTTTGCTTTCATTCTCTTGGAAAACGCCATCTTTTTCAGCCATTTCTGTCATCACTAAAAACCCTTCTCTGCTTAAAACACTTCCATGACCTTTTCCTCCAATTAATTTTGTGGTTAATTGTAAAAGCCATAAAATTCCTGTCCATTTTAATGGAAAAATCATCACTTTTAAAGCTTTAGTTGTAAAATTCGCTAGCTGTTTCCAATACGTTGCTCCAATGGTTTTTGGTATAATTTCTGATACCACTAATATTAAAATTGTCATAATGGTAGATACAATACCAACCATCGCATCTTCTGTTATTTTAATTCCGAGGATGGTTTTTATTTCGCTTCCATAAATCTCTGCGTAGGCAACTTTTGCCTCTACACCAACTAAAATTGCACCAACTGTATGTGCAACCGTGTTAATTGTTAGAATGGCAATTAATGGTTTATCTACATCTTTTTTTAAGGTTTCTAATTCTGTTGCGTACTGTAATCCTTCACTCTTTTTTAGATTGATAAAAGTTGGAGTAATACTTAATAAAACAGCTTCAAGAATAGAACATAAGAATGAAAAGAAAATAGAGATGGTTGCGTAAATTATTAATATTGTCATTAACAGAAATTTAGAATGTAAAAATAGGTAAAATAAAAACCCCAAGAATTTCTTGAGGTTTACAGATTGTTGTTTTTAAGTTTCTCAGAGAGAATAGCTCAATCCAAAGAACCAATAAGATTGTATTTTGTTATCTAAAGCACTAAAAGTTGTATTTACATCAGAAATAAGTGCGTTGTTTAAAGCTTCTTGCTTATTTCTTGAGATCTTTTAGTTAGATCAAAAACGTATTAGAAAGTTACTTTTTCGTGAAAACTATAATTTAAACCTAAGCCAAAAAGCTGCCTAAATTGAATTTTAGAAGAAGAATTATCGTCTATAATTGTATGGAAAGTCATTTGCATTTTTATTTGACTATTGACTTTAAAACGAATGTTTGTTTGGTAATCCACATCTATATTTCCAATATTTGCTAAATAATCTGAATACATCGTTAAAATGTTTTCCATCTCAACATTTTCCATTAGATTAAACTTGTAGTAACTAGATAAGTTAAAACCCATACTAAATGCAGTATTTTCACCTTCTTCTACACCAAACCTTCCAGAAAATAGATCATTTACAAATGTATACCTAGCAGTTGATGGTGAGATATTTATATTTAAATTATCAGATTTTTTCCATAACATTCCAGGTCCAAAGGTTAAATAAGCAGGTGATAAAAAAGTTGAAACTAAAACTTTAGGATCGTTTTTATAATCAAAACCTTTTGTGTATTGTGTTTTAAAGTTACCAATAAATGAGAAAAACCAATATTTTGAAGTTTTAAAACCATATAAGGTGTTAACTTCAAAACGGTCATCTGTTTTACGAAACCCTTTTTCGCTAATATGACTTAACCCATACCCCGTTATAATTCTACTATCCCAGTTTACCTTTCCTTTTTTATAGTTGAAATCGTAATTAACGTTAAAATTTCCTGCTACTGTATTTTGACCCCCAGAGGCCCAATTAGAAAATGACGATTGATTAAAGATGAACGCAAATCTGCCATGAATTTTCCATTTAGGAATAGAAATGGAGTCTTTTTCGACATCTTCTTGTGCAGAAAAGTTAACAGAAAACAGTATAAATAAAAGAAAATAAATTTTTTTCAAGGATTTTTAAGTAAAATAAAATTATTTTTTTGCTTTATAAAGAGGCACTGTAGAACAAGCTTCTCCGAAAAGAATCGATTTTGCTAAAGGTTGTATTTTTGCTATTAAAAAAGCAAAAGCAGAATTTGGTATCGGTTTTTCCGCACAGCCCTTTATAATTACCGGTTTGTCTGCAAAATCTTTAAAATCTAAAAAGCCGATTAATTCTTGATAGATTACGGTTTCTAGCAATTCTAAATCACCAATAACAACTTTGTTTGCAAAAGGTGTTAATTCTGAGGCAACTAACATAAAAGCCCAAGAGGGGATAATTGCATCTACTGAACAAGTAACAGCTACAAAAGATTTTTTGTATTGAGACCAATCGTGATTAGTAACGGATGCTCTAAAATCTTTTTCCTTCAAAATAATTTCTTGAAACAGCCAATCTTTAATGTCAAAAACAACTCTTTCTCCTTCAGGATATATTTCCTCCAGATCAAACGTTTTTAATTTGCTGTTTGTGACTCTATTTAAAATTTCTTCTGGCATTTTTTTGATTTAAAGTTTGTTCTTCTTTTTAAAGTTAATAAGAATGAATTTTTTTATAGCATCCCTAACTCTAGTTTCGCTTCTTCACTCATCATTTCTGAGGTCCAAGTAGGGTCAAAAGTAATTTCCACCTCACAATTGTTAATTTCTTTTAAAGTTTTTACTTTATCTTCAACATCTCGAGGTAATGATTCTGCAACAGGGCAATTAGGAGATGTTAAGGTCATTAATATTTTTGCATTGTTTTCTTCTGATACAAAAACATCATAAATTAATCCTAATTCATAAATATCTACAGGGATTTCAGGATCATAAATAGTTTTTATAACTTTTATAATTTTATCGCCAACTTCTTCTAGTTCTTTATCTGTCATTTTGTATAGATTTTAATTTTGCAATCTTGTTTGTTGTGCAATTGCATACATTTTTATTTGTTTCACCATAGAAACTAATCCATTTGCTCTCGTTGGAGAAAGATGCTCCTTTAATCCAATTTCATCAATAAAACGAGTTTCAGCAGTTAAAATATCTGTTGGCTTTTGGCCTGAATAAACACGTAATAACAAAGCTACAATTCCTTTGGTTAGAATAGCATCGCTATCCGCAGTAAATTTGATAGTATCATTTTCTAATTCTGAATATAACCATACTTTAGACTGACAGCCATTAATTAAATTTTCATCTAATTTATATTGCGCATCAATTATAGGTAAAGATTTGCCAAGGTCTATGATATATTCATAACGTTCCATCCAATCATCAAACATGGAAAACTCATCAATAATTTCTTCTTGTATTTCTTTGATAGTCATTTTTTAAACTTATTTTTGTGGTATAGTAGATACCTTTCGTAGAAAGGGCAAAAATACGATAAAAAAGCATTAAAAATGCTTGTTACAGATAAAGTAAATAGATTATTAATTTTGTTAGTTAGTGTTATTTATATATTGATTAACGTATTATATTTACTTCCCTTAGGGAGGTTAGAATAGGCACATGAGTAAATTATTAGCAGTAGGTACTGTCGCATTTGATGCAATTGAAACTCCTTTTGGAAAAACGGATAAAATTCTTGGTGGTTCTGGAACTTTTGTAGGTTTAGCAGCAAGTCAATTTGGAGTCGAAACCGGAGTTGTTTCTGTAGTTGGTGGAGATTTTTCAACATCATATTTAAAAATGATGAATGCAAAAGGAATTAATACTGATGGTATTGAAATTATTAAAGAAGGGAAAACTTTTTTTTGGAGTGGTAAATATCATAATGATATGAACTCTAGAGATACTTTAATTACAGAATTAAATGTATTAGAAAACTTTGAACCGGTTGTTCCAGAAAACTTTAAAGATGCAGGTATTGTAATGTTGGGTAATTTACACCCCTTAACTCAAGCCTCAGTTTTAGATCAAATGACAACGAAACCAAAGTTAGTTGTTTTAGATACCATGAATTTTTGGATGGACATTGCCCTTACTGATTTACATACTGTTCTTAAAAGAGTAGATGTGATAACGATAAATGATGAAGAAGCTCGCCAACTTTCTGGAGAATATTCTTTGGTAAATGCAGCAAAGAAAATCCATGAAATGGGTCCAAAATATGTGGTGATTAAAAAAGGAGAACATGGTGCTCTGTTGTTTAATGAAGGCAATATGTTTTATGCACCAGCATTGCCTTTAGCAGAAGTTTTTGATCCGACAGGAGCAGGAGATACTTTTGCCGGTGGTTTCTGTGGATATTTAGCAAAAACAGAAGATATTTCTTTTGAGAACATGAAGAATGCTATTATTTACGGTTCTAATCTGGCGTCATTCTGTGTAGAAAAATTTGGGACAGAACGTATGCAAGAGCTTACAACAGACGAAGTGAAAACACGCTTGCAAGTTTTTAAAGAGCTAACACAATTTGATATAGAAATCTCATAAATGAAAATCCGCGTTTAAAAACGCGGATTTTTTTATACATAAAACTCAACAAAAAAAACAAAACAACCAACTAAATGAGTGATGCTATTAAACACGAATGCGGAATTGCACTGGTTCGATTAAAAAAGCCTTTACAATTTTATAAAGACAAGTACGGTACAGCATTTTACGGAATTAATAAAATGTATTTATTGATGGAAAAGCAGCACAATCGTGGACAAGATGGGGCTGGTTTTGCAAGTGTGAAATTTAATGTAGCACCAGGCACAAGGTATATTAGTAGAGTTCGTTCTAATAAACCAACACCGATACAAGATATTTTTGCTCAAATTAACGGTCGTTTAAATAGTGTATTAGAAGAAAACCCAACTAAAAAAGACGATGTAAAATGGCAAGAAGAAAACATGCCTTATGTTGGAAACTTGTTTTTAGGACATGTACGCTATGGAACTTTTGGTAAAAACTCTATCGAAAGTGTACATCCTTTTTTACGCCAAAGTAATTGGAAACATCAAAACTTAATAGTTGCGGGTAACTTTAATATGACGAATTCTAAACAAATGTTAGAAGAGTTGATAGAGTTAGGTCAGCATCCAAAAGAGTTTACAGATACCGTAACGGTGATGGAGAAAATTGGACATTTTTTAGAAGATGAAGTCTCTAAATTATATCAACAAGCAAAGGATAAAGGGTTTAGTAAAAAAGATGCATCCCCATATATAGAAGAGAATTTAAGCCTAAAAAAAGTATTAAAAAGATCTTCTAAAAACTGGGACGGTGGTTATGCAATGGCTGGTTTAGTGGGTCATGGAGATGCTTTTGTGTTGAGAGATCCTAATGGAATTAGACCTACCTTTTTTTATGAAGATGACGAGGTTGTAGTTGTTGCTTCAGAAAGACCAGTTATACAAACTGTTTTTAATGTTAAGATTGAAGATGTTCAAGAATTAGAAAGAGGTCACGCATTAATCATTAAAAAGAGCGGTAAGGTTTCTATTAAGAAAGTGATAGAACCGAGAGAAAATAAAGCCTGTTCTTTTGAGCGTATTTATTTCTCTAGAGGAAGTGATGCAAGCATTTATGAAGAACGTAAAAATTTAGGAAAATATGTTTTTCCGAAAATTTTGAAGTCTATAGATTCTGATATTTCGAATACTGTTTTTTCTTTCATTCCAAATACAGCAGAAACCTCTTTTTATGGAATGACGGAAGCTGCTGAAGATTTATTGAATCAACAAAAAACAGCAAAAATTTTAGCTGGTGGAAAAGATTTGTCTGCAAAAAAAGTAACTGAAATTTTATCTGAAAGAGCACGTTTTGAAAAAATAGCAATTAAAGATGTAAAATTAAGAACCTTTATTGCTGATGATAGTTCTAGAGATGATTTAGTAGAACACGTTTATGATATTACGTATGGTGTTGTAAAACCTACAGATAATCTTGTTATTATTGATGATAGTATTGTCCGCGGAACAACGTTGAAGAAAAGTATTATTAAAATTTTAGACAGATTAAATCCTAAAAAAATAGTGGTTGTTTCTTCTGCACCACAAATTCGTTATCCAGATTGTTACGGAATTGACATGGCAAGAATTGAGGCTTTTATTGCTTTTAAAGCTGCTTTAGAGTTATTGAAAGATCATAATAAATATCATATTGTAGAAGATGTCTACAAAAAATGTAAAGCACAGCAATCTAAAGATGATGCAGAAATTGTAAATCATGTAAAGGGCATATACAGTTCATTTACGCCAGAAGAGGTTTCAGCAAAAATTGCAGAAATGCTTAAAACAAAAGAGATTAAAGCAGATGTTGAGGTTATTTATCAATCTATAGAGGGTTTGCACAAAGCGTGTCCAGATAATTTAGGAGATTGGTATTTTACTGGAAATTACCCAACACCTGGAGGAAATAGAGTTGTAAATCAGGCATTCATAAACTTCTATGAAGGAAGTGATGAAAGATCCTATTAGGTTTTAACTAATAAATAAAAAAGGCATCCAAAATTTTGGATGCCTTTTTTATTTATTATAGTGAGGTTCTATAAGTAACTGTATTACTTACTTCGCCTGAGCATATCGTTTTTCAACTTCATTCCAGTTGATTACTTTAAAGAAAGCATCAATATAATCAGGTCTTCTGTTTTGGTAGTTTAAATAGTAAGCATGTTCCCAAACATCTAATCCCAAAATAGGAGTTCCTTCACAAGTAACACCTGGCATTAATGGATTGTCTTGATTTGGAGTAGAACAAACTTCTACCTTACCTCCTGGCATTACACATAACCAAGCCCAACCAGAACCAAATTGTGTTGCTGCAGCATTAGAAAAAGCTACCATAAACGCATCTTTAGAACCGAAAGCAGCCTCAATAGCGTCTTTTAATTCACCAGATAAAGATCCTTTATCTTCTGGGTTCATTACAGACCAAAATAATGAGTGATTAAAAAAGCCACCTCCATTATTTCTTACAGCGCCATTACTCATGTCTAAATTAGCAAGAATATCTTCTATAGATTTTCCTTCTAAATCAGTTCCTGCAACTGCTCCGTTTAATTTTGTTGTATACCCATTGTGATGTTTTGTATGGTGTATTTCCATAGTTCTAGCATCAATATGTGGTTCTAATGCATCATAAGCATATCCTAAATCTGGTAATTGAAAAGCCATAATTTTTTTATATTTAGATTGATTAAATTAATAATTGTCCTACAAATTTAATCATTAAAAAATAGATTTACAAGGTGATGCTGTTTTGATAATTTATAGCTGAATAGAAAGGATTTATTCTCCATGCTCACGCATAAACTCTTCAACTTTATTGACCATATTTTTACTTCCACAAACAAAAGGAACTCTTTGATGTAATTCAGTTGGGGCAACATCCATTATTCTTGTATATCCATCAGAAGATTTTCCATTGGCTTGTTCTGCTATAAAAGCCATAGGATTACATTCGTATAATAAACGTAGTTTTCCTGTCGGATTTCTAGAGCCTTTTGGATACATATAGATTCCACCCTTAATCATATTTCTATGAAAATCAGAAACTAAAGAACCAATATATCTACTAGTATAAGGCCTATCCCCTTCTTCTTCCTGACAGTATTTTATGTATTTTTTTATCCCTAAAGGAAAATCTAAATAGTTTCCTTCATTTACAGAATACATGGTTCCATCTTCTGGAAATTGCATCTTTGGGTGTGATAGATAAAATGTTCCTATTGCTGGATTTAAAGTAAATCCATTTACACCATGACCAGTTGTATAAACTAACATGGTGGATGTTCCGTAAACCACATAACCCGCAGCAACTTGCTCACTTCCTTTTTGTAAAAAATCTTT
>TARA_B110000046_G_scaffold184764_1_pt1 | contig 15515 bp, 12 predicted proteins | sample TARA_B110000046 | Tara Oceans TARA_B110000046 (sample SAMEA4397157) | marine metagenome | biome: Polar Biome; feature: [DCM] deep chlorophyll maximum layer (ENVO:01000326); material: water (ENVO:00002006), including particulate matter (ENVO:01000060) such as... | depth 40 m
CCCCCTTAGTTCACAACGGCGTTATCTATATCAGCACCGGCTGGAGCCATGTGCACGCCTTAGATGCCAGAACCGGAGAACAGCTCTGGCACTATGACGCAAAAGTACCCAAAGACCATCTCATTAAAACCTGCTGTGGCGCGGTAAACCGTGGTGTTGCCATGTGGCAAGGCGATGCAGAGACCGGCTTACAAATATTTTTCGGGACCCTAGACGGCCGGCTAGTCGCCCTGGATGCCACAACTGGCAACGCCAACTGGGTCATACAAACCACCCCTGATAACAGTAACTACAGTGTTACTGGGGCACCGCGGGTAGTAGATGGCAAAGTAATAATCGGCAATGGTGGCGCCGAATTGGGAGTGCGCGGCTACATCACCGCCTACGACACTGCCACCGGCGATCAGCTGTGGCGCTTTTACACCGTACCAGGCGACCCAAGCAAACCCCAAGAACACCCCGCTCTAGATGCCGCAGTTAAAACTTGGGGCGGTAACGAATGGCACAAACTGGGCGGCGGCGGCGGCACCGTATGGGACTCATTGGTCTACGACCCAGATCTTGACCTGCTCTATATAGGCACAGGCAACGGTTCCCCATGGAACCGAGAACTACGCAGCCCAGGTGGCGGAGACAACCTTTACCTAAGCTCCATCGTCGCACTGCGCCCAGATACCGGCGCTTATGTATGGCATTATCAGGTAACCCCGAAAGATAACTGGGACTACACTGCGACACAGCAGCTTACGTTAGCTGAGATAGAGATCAACGGGGACCAGCGCAAAGTAATAATGCAGGCGCCTAAAAACGGTTTCTTTTATGTTCTAGACCGCGAAACAGGCGAACTACTCTCTGCAGAAAAATTCGCCAGAGCCACTTGGGCAAGCCACATTGATATGGAAACCGGTCGCCCCGTAGAAACCGAATACGCCGACTATCAAAACAATGGCGGTAGCTATATATGGCCGTCACCATACGGCGCACACAACTGGCAGCCCATGTCGTTTAGCCCCAAAACCGGGCTCATATACATTCCTGTGCAGAACATACCCCATTACTTCAGCGCCCAAAAAACCGTTAAGTATCGGTTAAACCGATGGAATACAGGCGTAGATTTAAATGAGTCACGGGACCCGCTTAGCTGGGTCGCAGGACAGGCCGCGGCCGATGCTTTGATCAGCGGTGAACTCCTCGCCTGGGACCCAGTTAATCAACAACCCGCATGGAAAGTACCCCATCTAAGCCCAGCCAACGGCGGTGTGCTTAGCACCGCCGGCGACTTGGTTTTCCAAGGTATGGGTGATGGCACCTTCGTCGCCTATGATGCTAACAATGGCGATGCGCTGTGGCAGTACCAATCAGACAGCGCCGTCCTAGCTGGCCCCATGACCTATGAACTAGACGGCGAGCAATACGTTGCTGTAGCCCAAGGTAGCGGTGGTACCGTTATGCTCACCATAGGCGATAACTTAAAGCGCAACAAAGTAAACCAGAACAAACTACTGGTGTTCAAGCTCGGAGACTTTGGGCTCACCAGAAGCCTAGCCGACGAAAGTCTGGCTACCATATTGCCACTGAGTGAAGAATTGAATGCCACCCCAGAAGAGATCAAAAAAGGCGAGGAACTCTATGGCCATAACTGTGGCACCTGCCACGGCATCAGCGCCAAAAGTAATTATGTTGTACCCGACCTGCGCTACATGAGTGACCAGACCCATCTCGACTTTGTGGGTATCGTGCTCGGTGGCTCAAAATCTCACAAAGGTATGGTGGGTTTCTATGAGACAAACACCGCACAAGACGTCGACAATATTCACGCCTACCTGAAATATCAGCAACAGCGTTTGCCAGAAATGGTAGAGATGACCTTTGCACAGAAAATCGAGTACTGGTTCACCTACCTTACGGCTAAGCTGGGTGAACAGTTCCCGTGGATACTCAATGCTACCAGAGACATGATGTATTAAGCGGTGATTGATTAGGCTCCATCAAAAAGGGGATAACTTGGTTATCCCCTTTTTATTGTCTGACGCAACATCAGGTGTTAAGCGTTTAGGCCACATAGCTACCCTGTTCTTTTTCAATAACCTCTTTCAACCCCAAGCCATGGAATTACAACGGTCGCTGCCTATAAAGACACAATCTTCAGACCCAATTAGCCGATAACCCATCAAAGTCATCAAAATTCCGCATTCACAGCTTCCTTTGATCATGTCTTCGTTTGCAAACGGGCACGAGCAAAAATTTCAAGGCGTTTTGGCTCCCACTAAAAATTCGTCAGTACAAAAATTTCCCGTCCGGGAGTATCGGCGACACGCCCTTATAGATAGTTAAGCCCGTAAGCCCAGTATCATTAAACTCTATTAACCGACTTATGTGACGATCTTAAAAGTTAACCAAGTGCGCATCAATTTGGTCTTAGCGTCCGCCGTTCAGACTAAAGGCGCCTTAAAAAAACAATTAGAGCGCCGCTAGAACACCCCGTGAAAAATGTATTAACTACCGGTAAACTTCGCCGGTCTGCGCTCGGCAAATGCCATAATTCCTTCATTTAAATCATTTGACTCCAGGCTCGTCATCATGGTGTACATACCGTTCACCATCAAACTTTGTTGGTCAGTCAAATTCTCTGATTGGCGGAGTATGAACTTGGTACCGCGCACAGCCATAGGCGAGTTACCGGCTATTTCTTCGGCGAGTGCTAGCCCTGCAGCCATTGTAGCTTCGGCTGACTCATACACGTCATTGACTAATCCGATCTTTTCGGCGCGATCTGCTTTAATGTCTTTGCCGGTGTAGGCCAGTTCCGCAACATGACCAGCGTTTAATATCTTAGGTAACCGCTGCAAAGTGCCGACGTCAGCCACCAGACCCAGGCGGGTCTCGCGGACGCTGAATACTGAGCAGGCACTTGCCACACGTATGTCGCAGGCAGTAATCAAATCCACACCTGCCCCCAAGCAAAAGCCCTGTATCACGCCAATAACAGGCACCTCGCATTCGGCTAATGAGCTTATGGCCTGCTGAAATTTCTGTGTATTGCTCAGTTGTAGAATATTGGCTTCGGCTTTGGATCGAGCCTTAGCTTTTTTATGCTGGCTGAGGCCGTCTTCGGCCAGGTCGATGCCGGCACAGAAATGCTTGCCTCGACCTGCTAAAACAATGGCACCAATTTCCGTGTCTTCACACAGTGCCGCCAACCCATGGGGTATGGCCGACCACAACTCGGTAGACAGGGCATTGTATTTAGTTTCACGGTCTAACCAGATGATGCCCACCTGACCCTGTTTTTCGATACTTAGTACATTGGACGAAAAGCTCATCAAAAATCCTCTATTGTCGTCTAAGACTGCGCCTGTCTGTTTAATGAGCGCATGGTCATTTTGGCTAGCTGGGACATATGTACTTCATCTGGGCCGTCAGCGATACGACAAAATCTGCTAGTCGTCCAGATATGGGCCAGTGGCGTGTCTTGGCAAACACCCATACCACCAAAGATTTGCATAGCACGGCTAGATACGTCTTCACACATTTTGGGGGCCACGATCTTCAGCATAGAGATATCTTCTCTGGCGCCATCAATGCCGTACTTATCCATTTTCTCGGCAGCGGCCAGCACCAGTAAGCGGCACTGTTCAATGTCGCAGCGGCTGCGGGCAATCTCGTGCTGTACGCTAGTTTTTTTACTGAGGGCTTCGCCAAAGGCAACCCGCTGCTGGGCGCGCTGGCACATTAGCTCAAGGCTGCGCTGGGCCATGCCGACAAACATCATGGCGTACTGGAAACGGCCTGGCCCTAAACGGCCCTGAGCAATTTCAAAACCACGACCTTCGCCGAGAATCAAATTGGTGGCGGGTACCCGCACATCTCTAAAGATCATATCCCCTTCGCCACCGGGGGAATGGTATTCACCAAATACCTTTAATGGCCGCGACATCACTACACCTTTGGTGTCAGTAGGCACTAATATTGTGGAGTGCTGTTGGTGGCGGGGTGCATTTGGGTTAGATTTACCCATGACCAGCATCACCTTACAGGCAGGGCCAATAACATTAGTGGTCCACCATTTACGGCCATTAAGTACGTATTCGTCGCCATCGCGCTCAATTTTAAGTTCCATATTTGTCGCGTCAGACGAGGCTACATCTGGTTCGGTCATTGCATAGGCTGAGCGAATGTCTCCAGCTAATAGCGGCAGCAACCATTGCTCTTGCTGCTCTGGGGTGCCGTACTTTGCCAGCACTTCCATATTGCCGCGATCTGGCGCGTTGCAGTTAAATATCTGCTGGGCCCAGGCTGAGCGCGACATGGTTTCAAACAGTGGCGCGATCTCTAGATTAGTAAGTCCGGGACTCCAGGGTTTGTATTCTTCAGGCAGAAATAGGTTCCATAGCCCTTGGCGTTTGGCTTCCTCTTTGAGGCCGTCGTACCAGTCTGGATACTGCCATAGGTTTTTGTGGTCACCTGTAAACTCTTCATAATCCCGTTCTCTTGGGTAAATATGTTCTTCCATAAATGCCGTTAGACGATTATTAAGATCCTCTGCTTTGGCCGTTAATTCAAACCCCATTTCGTTCTCCTGTTACATTAATTTTATCGTTAGAGATTACCGGTAATTTTACGCATTAACTTGTTCATACCGCCAATCCAGCGATCGTAGTTGTTGATTTTGTTTTGCATGAATTCCTTCACAATAGGGTGAGGTAAGATTAAAAAGCTCTCTTCGCGTAACCCTTCAACGACTGTGCCCGCCAGTTCTTCTGGTTCAATCATGCCGTTGTTTGCAGCAGCGGCGACGGCGTCATTTTCAACAGCGGTCATGGCGGTGCGCACAGCTTGTGGACACAGCATTGAAACGCCAATCCCTTCATGCTTGTGATGGATTGCCAGCCATTCGCCAAAGCCCACGGCGGCATGCTTGGTTACGCCATAGGCAGCGCCACCGATTTGATTGAGCAGACCTGCAGCAGATGAAGTATTGAGAAAGTAGCCGCTGCCTCGCTCAGCCATGCGCGGCACTAGGTGTCGGGCAGCGTAGACATGAGACATTACATTGATATCCCATATCGACTGCCATTCGGCGTTGGAAGAATGGATGCTATGGCCAAGGCCGACACCTGCATTACAGCAAAAGAGATCGATGGGACCTATATTGGATTCGGTGTCTTCAATAATGCGGGCAGTGTCTTCTTCTTTGGCGACGTCCGCTATCATAGCAACACCACCAATCATATCAGCGGTCTGTTGAGCGCTAGCTAGATTAATATCGGCGCAGACTATCTGTTTGGCACCTTCGGCATGAAAACGTACGGCAAGGGCTCGGCCTATGCCGCTACCGGCGCCGGTAATGACGATTATTTTATCTTGCAGTTCCATATTCTTTCCTTAGCACGTTTATATCCACTTTTGCTTTAGTCGGTACGTTACTCTACACCTTAAATCAATTGGCCCAGATGTTCTTTACGGAATGGTTTAAGATCGTCCATCCGTTTAGCTTCCACGAGATTAACCCAGTCTGGGTTCGAGATCAGTGCGCGGCCTACGGCTACCAAATCAAATTCATCTTGGTCAAGACGATGCAATAATGTATCTAGGCTGGCGGGATCGGCCTCTTTAAAATGCGCTTCGCCCGGCTTGGGAGTAAAGTCTGCATCCAGACCTACGCTGCCTACGGTGATGGCTGGCTTACCTGTAATCTGTTGGGTCCAACCCGCTAAGTTTAATTCACTGCCTTCAAATTCTGGCTCCCAAAAACGTCTTTGGGAGCAGTGGAAAATATCCACTCCGGCTTCAGATAGAGGTATTAGGAAGCGCTCTAGCTCTTGTGGCGTAATGACCAAGCGAGCGGTGTAATCCTGCTGCTTCCACTGGGACCAGCGTAAAATAATAGGATAATCCGAGCCTACAGCGGCGCGAACAGCGCTTATAACTTCCACAGCAAAACGACCGCGGTTTTCTATAGAGCCAGCATAATGATCTTCTCTTTGGTTGGTACCCTCCCAGAAAAACTGATCAATCAAGTAACCATGAGCACCGTGCAGTTCAACCGCATCACAGCCAATGGCCTTAGCATCTGCCGCTGCCTGTGCGAAAGCGGCAACCACATCGTCGATATCATGCTGAGTCATAATCTGGCGGTTGACCTTGCCCGGCACATTCATGCCCGAGGGTCCATAGCCCGGCACGTCCCCTTCAGGGAGAGTACCCGATTTACGTACCGCGCCCACATGCCACAACTGAGGAGCTATTTTGCCGCCCGCAGCATGCACGGCTTCAACCACTTTTTTCCAGCCTGCCAATCGCGCTTCACCATGAAAATAGGGCACCCCGGGGTAGCCGCTAGCACCCTCATGGCCAATGCAGGTGCCTTCGGTAATCACCAGGCCCACTCCCCCTTCGGCGCGGCGGCGGTAGTAGTCCACCACATTATCCCCGGGAATATTGTCGTTGGGTGAAAAGTTGCGCGTCATAGGCGCCATCACAATACGATTCTTTAGTTGCAGGTCACCCAGTTGAAATGATTTAAATAAAGCGTTATCGGTCATAGTTTTCTCGTGATTATTCATAGAACTAAATTTTGAGTCAGGGCGGCAATCAGAGCAAGTACAAGAGCAACCAGGACCCGCGGCGACCCGATCAACAAACGGCTAGTAGCCGGAAATGCCAGCGTCTTTTCCAGTGCCGCCAATTTGTCAGCATGGTGGTCACTACCAAAGGTATCGAGTAAGGTCTCAGCGCAGTCGCGGCGACTGCGATATCTGACAAGCCCCGCTATCGTCCAGTTATCTGCCTGGTCGCAGTGAAGATTTTCAATATTTTTTGCTTGAGCATTGGCCATAAAAAAAGGATGACCAGCACGCTTAAACATACCCGCCATAAATATTTTACTGTAGCTGTGTAATAGTTTGGCCGACTCTCTTTTGGGTGACTTTAATTCCAAAAGATTGATCATAAACCATTCACGACCATCGTCCTTGGCCAGGAATTGATGCAGATTCTCTAGTTTATCAACGGGCATTCCACGCGCATCGAAGCGCCGCATATACGCCTCAACTTCCGCCTGCGATAGTTTGCCTTTTAGTCCAACGTACCATACCCAAAATATGGCATAAACCAGTGCGACTGTACTCCAGATGCCTATTACTGAGACCATACCTCGCCCCCTCTTGTTATCGCCACCACAGTTGGTGGCTCGAAAATTTTTATTTTATTGACATATAATATGCCAGTATATAATACTTATTGCACTAGTCAATGTTACAACTATGCCTGCTCGGCACCATTTTTTCAGCGCAAAGCGCGGCTACTCAGTCACATTTAACACAGGTACAGACCATGACTAAAACCAATCAACCCACCCCTGGAGCCCTATCAGTCAAAGCTCCTGATACGATGGGAGAGCCATCATACATTTACAATTGGTCTGATGTTGGGAAACAACTGGTCGGCGAAATTACAGAATTAGTCACCCGTAATGTGTGGCTGAGTCATAAGCCGATTACCGCCGAGCAGTTCGAGGCCTTGTCAGTGCCAGAGGGCTTTATCAAGTCCGGTACTGGTATAGCCTCAATGGATCTCGCTTATTTCCGACGCTCTCCTGATGCTGAGCAAGACGGGCCACTTGAGACCATGGATCTTGGTGGGCGGCTGTTCATGCATGTAGCCCGCCCGGGGCACATGGAGCAAACCGCAGACGGCAAGCCCTATGATGGATTGGTACTTATCCATGTAGACAAGCACCACAACCTGCTATTTAAAGCAGGCCGTACCCTCGAGATAATGAGTTTTGCCGATGGCAGAGATTATGTGGCTGTGATCAACCATGCAACCATTGGCGTCATAGGCTCATCTGCCACCAAGAGGCGTCAGATGCCAGAGGATTGGACAGTACGAAAAATCAAACTCAAGACCGATTTAATGGTGGCGTTACCTTCGCCGACAAGAGCTGCATTCTTTTTTAATGGAGAGTCTTTTCAGGGCCCTGTTATCATTGATGTCTAAGCGCGAATACTCTCTTTTGTTCGGCTAGCCCAGCAATTATATTAGGCCGCAAACTTGAGCAGGTGGGGTTGCCATCGATCAGTAGTATAATCACCCCGACGCTGTTCAATCTAGGCAATCTGTCTAACTATGACCGGCGGGACTCTCTTTTTTTAGTTGAATTTTTCAGAACCCATATAACTCGGATATACTCATTATTGCGTATACGGCTATTATAATGGCACAATGAATGTCAATATGCTGGTGAGTCTATAATGACTAAACACCGTTTAATTTAGGGACAAGTTATGAGTAAAATTATTGAGTTCTTTCGTGTGTTGTGGGCTTTTTGCCAAGCCGCACCCACATTGATATTTTTTAAGCCGCCATTGGATGAAGACAAAACCTCCCTCGGGCTGCTGTTTCAGACTACCGCCGCTACTTATGCTCACAAATCAGCCATTGTCTGCGAGGGTCGTGAACTCACCTGGTCGCAATTTAATGCCTTGACCAATCAGTTTGCTCACAGCCTTAAACAGCAAGGCGTTACCCGGGGCGACTGTGTGGCTGTGCTGATTGAAAACCGTACAGAATTACTGTGCAGTATTTTTGCCCTGGCTAAAATTGGAGCCACCGCCGGCCTGATCAATACAGGCCTTACCGACCGACCCCTGGCTCATTGTATCGACACAGTAAATTCTAAAAAATGTCTGGTAGGCCAGGAGTTGTTGTCTTCGGTGGTCGGTGTCAAAGATAACCTTGACCTCGCAGACAAGGATTATCTTTGGGTAAAAGACCTTCAGTTGGATCAGGCAGCGCCAAACTGGGCTACAGACTTTAGTGCTACCTTGGCTGATATGCCAACCGACAATCATCCCGAGACCGACGATATTGCTGCTGGTGAAATCGCCCTTTATATTTTTACCTCCGGAACCACTGGTCTGCCCAAGCCAGCCATTGTCTACCATCGCAAGATTATGTCCGCGGCCAGGCCTTACTCTAAAGTAGGCTTTCACGCCAAATCCTCAGATCGCATGTATATCTGCTTGCCCCTTTACCATGCCACAGGTTTTTTACTGGGTATTGGTAGCTGCCTGTATTCTGGTGCATCCATGTTCCTGCGTAGGCGCTTTTCAGCTACCCAGTTTTGGCCAGAAGTCCAACAATATCAGACAACATTATTTATCTATGTCGGTGAACTCTGCCGCTATCTAGCCATGGCACCGGAGTGCCCTGAGGAGAAAAACAACCCTCTTAAAGCCATGCTTGGCAATGGCCTACGCCCGGACGTTTGGGATATATTCCGCAATCGCTTTGCGGTTAAACGCATTACTGAAATTTATGGCTCCAGTGAAGGCAATGTCACTTTGCTAAATATTCTTAATAAAGACTCGACTATTGGCACTGGCTCTGTGGTGGTGATGCTGGTGAAATACGATATTGAGAGCGACGAAATTGTGCTAGACGAACATGGCAAAGTAATCGAAGTTGAGCCTGGAGAAGCCGGCCTTATGCTGGGTAAAATTGATGACCGCTTTCAATTCGATGGCTATAAGAATGCCGATGCCACCAATGCAAAAATACTCACCGATCTGCGCGAACCCGGAGACCGCTGGTTTAACACCGGTGACCTGATCCGCACTGTCGATGTAGGCTTTGCGATGGGAATGCCCCATTACCAGTTTGTTGATCGGGTAGGTGACACCTTTCGCTGGCGAGCAGAAAATGTATCAACTAACGAGGTAGGCGAGATTCTTAATGCCTCCGATCAGATTGAAATAAGTAATGTCTATGGCGTGGATATTCCTGGTATCGAAGGTAAAGCTGGCATGGCAGCCATTACCCTCACACCGGGACAGCAATTTAATGCAGCGGCATTTACTGAGTTTGTCGATCGCGAACTGCCTGCCTTTGCCCGTCCGGTATTTGTGCGTATTGAGCAGGAACAGGATACGACCGGTACGTTTAAGCTATTTAAAGGCAAACTTAAACAACAAAGCTATCACCTAGATCAAGTGAATGAGCCTATTTATGTGCGCCAGCCAAGGTCCAAGCAGTATGAATTACTGGATCGTGAATTTTATGAGCAGTTAATCAGTGGCAGTGCCGGGTACTAGAATTTAATGACTACAATGAATTTACAACGCCGAGACGGCGTTCATGTTCTGACGCTAACCAATGCTGACAATGGTGGAGACAATCGCTTTACCACAGAGGTTATCCATGAATATCTAGCGGCACTGGACGCGGTTGAACAGTATCAAGGCAACACCGCCTTGCTGCTGACTTGCGAGCATGAGAGAACCTTTTGTACCGGCATTAACCTAGACTGGCTTCCCCAGCAGAACGAAGCCGAGCACCAAGAGTTTATCACCACCTTTGAGACATTGCTCTGCCGCTTTGCTCTGCTCAATGCGCCTACTGTGGTCTGTGTTAATGGCAATGCGTACGCCGGTGGCGCTATTTTGGCAAGTGCTGCGGATTTCCGTGTCATGCGCTCTGACCGCGGGCGCTTTTGCTTCCCGGAAGTGAATATAAAAATACCTTTTTCACCAGTGACCAATGCCGTAGTACAAATGCTACCCAATAAGCAGGCACTGAAAAATATGATGCTCACCGGCGTTGCTCACACAGGGCTGGAATGCGCTGACTTACAGATTGTTGATGCTATTTACCCGATGGAGTCATTACAGTCAGCGACGTTTGAGTTGGCCAAAACGTTGGCCAGCAAAGATCGTAGCACTTATACCACTATTCGTAATTTAATGAGGCCAGATATTGGCGCTCACTTACACAATCTAACCCAATAAAATGAGGAGTAAGCATGGCCACCAACCTATTTGATCTAACCGGGAAAGTTGCCCTTGTCACCGGCGCCAGCCGCGGGATCGGCGAATCAATCGCCAAGTTACTGGCCGAGCAAGGCGCCCACGTAATCGTCTCCAGCCGCAAGATTGATGGCTGCCAGACAGTGACTAACGCTATTACCGCTGCCGGCGGCAGTGCCGAAGCGCTGGCCTGCCATGTGGGCAATATGGGCGATATTGAAAACTGCTTTGCACAGATTAAACAGATGCATGGCAAGCTGGATATCCTGATTAACAACGCCGCCACCAACCCCTACTTTGGTCATATTCTGGACACCGATTTAGGTGCCTACACCAAGACAGTTGATGTGAATATTCGCGGTTATTTCTTTATGTCTGTCGAAGCGGGCAAGATGATGCGCGACAATGGTGGTGGCTCAATTGTCAATACGGCCTCGATCAATGCATTGCAGCCAGGGCCTATGCAGGGGATTTATTCTATTACCAAAGCCGCTGTAGTCAACATGACCAAAGCCTTTGCCAAGGAGTGCGGCGGTCTGGGAATTCGTGTTAATGCGCTGTTGCCGGGCATGACCAAAACCCAGTTTGCCAGTGCCCTATTCAGCGATGAGAAAATCTATAAACAGGCAATGGCAACGATTCCGATGCGCCGTCATGCAGAACCGGACGAGATGGCCGGCACTGTGTTGTATCTAGTGTCCAATGCCGGTAGCTATACTAATGGTGAATGTATTGTTGTGGATGGTGGCTTGACAATTTGACGCTGTCTTAAAGCTAGCTACAAAGTGGGAGCAAAAAAGCACGGCGAATGTGAATATGTCCGTGCTTTTTTATGCCGGGGGAAACTGCTCGCTTAATTGGGCCAGTAGATAAACTCATCGCCCTCTTCATACATCTCGTTGCTGGTCTTATCAATCAGCTGCGGCCCATTAACCACACTGGGCCAAAGGGGCTTAGCCTGTTCCCGATTATGACTCGCCAATAATGCCTCAAGCTCAGCCACCTTGGCGCTATTGCTTGAGGCCAAATTGGTCTGTTCTGTAGGATCTGTTGCCAAATTAAATAGCCACTTGCCCATTGGCGCAGATTGCGGTAGATGAGACTGCTCGGCACGAATTAACTTCCAACCCGCATGAAGTACTGCTTGCTGATGACCTTGCCGCCAAAACAGAGTTTGATGAGGCACGCCGGATAAGTCTTTGCGAATATAAGGCAGTAAATCAACGCCATCTATTTTGCGATCAAGGGGTACCTGAGCACCAGCTGCTGCTGCAATAGTGCTGAAAATATCGTTGTGATGAATCGGCGCTTCCAAAATAGTGCCGGCATTAATCTGTGCCGGCCATCTGGCCATAAACGGCACGTGAGTGCCACCTTCAAAATGATTGAGCTTCCAGCCACGATAAGGCTTATTCACATTGGGTAATCCTATGTAACCCGCGCCGCCATTATCACTAGTAAAAATAATCAACGTATTCTCAGCCAGACCATTCTCCTCCAATGCCAGGGTAACTCTGGCAACACTGCGATCCACTGCGCGAATCATAGATGAGTACACTCGCTGGCGATGATCGGTAATATGAGAAAGAGCATCGTAGTCTTCACGAGTGGCCTGCAATGGATTGTGGATACCCCAGTGGGCCAGATATAAAAAAAACGGACGATTTCGATTATTTTCAATCACTTTGACCGCTTCGTCTGTGTAGTAGTCAGTCACATAACCTTTGGGTTGGAATTTCTCATCAGGCTCACCGAGGCCATTGAAAGTCACAGCGTAGGCACCTGTGGCCCATACCATACGGTCGATGCGATCACCTTCTACTCTGGCATTGACGACATTTGGATGATCCTCTGGTAGGTATAGCGTTCCTTTTAACTCCAAACTGTCGTCAAAGCCCTGCTTGGTCGCCACCATGCCACCTACAGAACCCAGGTGCCATTTACCCACATGGGCGGTGTAATAACCCTGCTGTTTGAGCACTTCAGCAATAGTGAGCTCTGAGGCTGGTAGGCCCAAAGCCTGAATGGGCTTCATAGTTGCGGCTCTCGCCTCATCCAAAAATAGCGGAACCTTGCCAGGCTCTATCTCCTCCATCCAACGGAAGATTGTCACCCCTGCTTTATAAATTGGCGTAAATTCGAAACCAAATCTGGTGGAATAGCGACCGGTCATAATAGACGCTCGAGATGGTGCGCAAACTGCATTGGCCGCATAGCCATTGGTAAACGTCACGCCCTGCTGGCCTAGGCTATCAATACTGGGAGTTTGCAATGTCCCATCGCCCGCACCGCCGTTGTACAAAGAGATATCGTTGAACCCCATATCATCGGTGACAATAAGCACAATATTTGGCGGCCTGTCAGAGGGCGCTTCGACTGCCATATCCGGCCCCTGGGACCACTCTAAAGTCCGGTTTTCTGCGATCGGAGTAGTTAACGCCAACAGTTTAGGAGCACCCCAAACCAACAGCTCTACACGATTTTGCCAACCGGTAAAGCCAGCAATAGCGACCAGAACAATAAAAGTGAATAGTTTTTTCATAGCGTCACCATTAGGCCCTGGCTTGGAGCGATTTGATTATCTAGCAACTGGGTCCAGTGATCGGCCAAACTGTCTGCACCATAAACCCATTCAATAGTAATTTCACTCGCCACTCGGTCTGCCACCTTGGCACTGGCGGTCATGGCTCTAACCATAGCGACGCCAGGACCCCATTCCTTGTTGCGTTTTTCGATTTGCCCAGGCGCAAAGAAGAATCGTGGACGAGCACCAGGTAGATCTCCAACCTTACCGCCCTCTTTCCAATGACTCGCGCCCACCATGCAGCTTTCTACCATATTCTCACCCACATGGTTGTGCAGGTTAATTGTGAGCCGGGCATCACCAGACATATCTACATAGGCGGTGGGCAACGCAGAGTCGATCTGTGCTTCATTTTGGTAAAGCACTATCTGGTCGCAACAACCCAAACGTTTAACAAACTCCTCATTTTCCGGTGAGGTAACACCAATGACCGACTGACTAATCTGCTTGTCGTTGCACAGCATCTGAGCCAAACCAAAACCGGTCTTGGAAGACACCGACCCAATCACTACCTGCTGGGCACCGAAAAAATCATTATCGATAAGGTAGTCGTAAATCAAGTAGGAGGTCATAAACAGCGGAAACAGCAGGCAACGCTCGTTCTCCATAGTTTGTAAAAACTCTGGCTCGGCTTGGGTACGGCGAAATTGATTGTAGACTATTGGCAGCTCACGACGGTGTTCGACTATATCTATAAAGTAATCCGCCCGAATGTTGCCCGGGGTAAGCACAGCATGGCTAGCCATAGGAAAGTAACCCCACAGGCGATCACCCACTGGAATATCGACACATTTGGATTCAATTACAGTTGCACAGCCCCACACCGGCACTATGCCCCATTCACCTTCAGCGGGATAAAACTGCCAATAACCAATACTATCGCCGGTAACTGCATAGCTGACGTTATTGGCGGTTAGGCCAAACTTGTCGATAGCCACCAGAACCTCCCCTTCGGCTAAGTCCAGCACCTCAAAGGTGACCTGTTTGGTCTTGGTGATGTCAGAGCGATTTACCCATAGTGCAGTGCAATCTGTCATTCGTGGGCCCTTAATTGAAGTGACTAGAACTGTTATTTATTTTGGCATTGTATATGACATAACTGTTAAGAACAACAGAGCGGGGGAGGCTGAACGAAGCGAGGGATCTCACAGCCCTCTTCCGCCGGATAAAAATGCCAGTAGCCAATGCTATCACCCGTCATGGCATAGCTGAGATTGTTGGCAATGAGGACAAATGTGTCGAGGGCTACCAGAACTTTACCATCGGCTAGCGTCCCTGACCGAGAGGTGACCTGCTTGGTCTTGGTGATGTCGGTACGATCGACCCACAGTGCAGGCCACTGTGTCATTAATATATCCTTCATTGCAGTAGTACAAACCTGTCAACGTTATGGCATAAAATTGAGGACAACGAAACACAACAGCGAGCACTCAAAAACGTGCAAATCAGACTTAATTTTTCTAAGTCATCCTGCTTTACAAAAGCGAGCAGCTAGACCAAAACTTGGTTAAACAAAGGCCAAATTCTGATGTAGAGACACCATTCCCTTAGGTCAAGCTAACCTACTCTTGGCGGCGCGATACTCCACTGAAAGTCGATCCACCAATGCCTGGGTAGTCTGAATCGATTTAACAGCACCAATTCCTTGGCCACAGCCCCAAATATCTTTCCACGCTTTCGATTCAGAAGCACTGCCCGAACCAAAACTCATTTTTGATGCATCACTGGTAGGAAGATTGGCTGGATCTAAGCCGGCAGCTTCGATCGAGGGCTTTAAGTAGTTACCAGAAACCCCAGTAAAAAGGTTGCTCAGCACAATATCGTCAGCATTATTATCTACCACCGACTGTTTATATCCCTGCACCGCATTAGCCTCATCGGTAGCTATAAAAGCTGACCCTATGTAAGCCAGATCAGCACCCATGGCAAGGCTCGCCAATACTGCGTCGCCATTCGCTATAGACCCTGACAATAATAGCGGCCCATCAAACCATTCACGAATCTCTTGCACCAAAGCAAAAGGAGAAAGCGCTCCGGCATGCCCGCCAGCGCCAGCTGCAACGGCTATGACACCGTCGGCACCTTTAGCAATGGCTTTTTTAGCAAACTTATTATTAATAATA
>TARA_B110000046_G_scaffold170654_1_pt1 | contig 15493 bp, 9 predicted proteins | sample TARA_B110000046 | Tara Oceans TARA_B110000046 (sample SAMEA4397157) | marine metagenome | biome: Polar Biome; feature: [DCM] deep chlorophyll maximum layer (ENVO:01000326); material: water (ENVO:00002006), including particulate matter (ENVO:01000060) such as... | depth 40 m
GAGGTAGGCCAATCATCCCGCCAGCGCAACTGCACAACATCAAGCTCGTAGTCGCAGGCATCCATTCCTGAGAGGAAGTGATGTTTCATTGAGCCCATCTCAAAAGTACCGGTTAATTCAATACGGCCGGACAGATCGGTTGCGTCATAATCTTGCCCACTGAGCCGCCTACTGCGCCGCTCTAACACTGCCCGCTTTTTTATTTCTGCAATTGAAACCCGGGGGCATTGCCCGCAGCATAGATCGCCAAATCAAAACGATCCTGACCGGTGGCGCCGGCAATATTACTAATCATTGCTGCACGCGTGAGATTAGCAGGCGCCGCAGCTAGCTGTCCTGCATTCAGGTAAAAATCTAAATAGTCTACAACCGCTGCGGCTTTGGCCTCTTCAGATCCCTCCGTTGTATCCCAAAGGTCTTCTAGACGGCTAAAGTCTATGCGTATTTTTAACTGGTCCAGACTGAAGTGTATATTGAATTTCACAAATTGGTTGCTACGATAAAATTGGTCGTTAAGTAATAATGCATGCAGGGTATTAAAGTTATTAAAAAGCTGACTTTCGGTGATCAGTTGCAACTCCGGAGAGACCAACGAGTTGCGCGACAGCACCCCAGATGGCGTAAAATCAGGCGAAAAGAAATTAAATACCGATGGCGCCCTTAACGGGTACTGCCCAATCGGTAGTGTGCCCGCGCGCATTAGTGTCGCGCCATCATCGAATCGATCCGCCTGCGCGTAATCAAGGCCATTAATTGCCTCGTCGGTGGAACGGCCTAGCGGTATGGATGAACCGGCTTGTAGTAAGCGCAGTAAGGCAGTCAATTTTAAAACTGGCTCTTTGACTTTACCAAAGGTCAGTGAACCAGCGACTGCAGGATTTCGCGCTTCTGGATCGAGCAGGATCGCTTTGATAGTGGCATTGAGATCGCCCTCAACGCCAAAGGCATTAGCGACTCGCTCGATATACGTCGGGCTGGGATTGGAGGTGACAAAGCGCTGAATAAGCTTGAGGGCAATATTAGGCGCAGTGCTGCTGTGTGCGACCAGGCCCTGAATTACTATACTCAACTCGCTGTCGGCAGAACCTGGGTCTGATGGGTTTCCCGCAGCAATGGTCAGTCTGTTGCCGTTGTCGGAAAATAGTTGCTTTTCGCCATAGTCGTGATAGTCGGGGAAAAATTTCATCGGCTCTGTCCACCGGTACTGATAGGCGTTAGCGAAATCGCCCCGGACGAAAGAGTTGTTGGCGATCTTTTCACCATTACCAATCTTATATGCGAAATGGCTAAAGGCGAGGCCGGTGAGCACTCGAGCCATATCTTTGATCACTGCATTGTCATAGGTCTGGATGGGCAAATTGTTGTCACCCAGAATAACGCTTCCATTTTGTCGTCGCTGTACCAGTCCAAAGGTAAACAATTGCATCACTTCCCGAGCATAGTTTTCATCCGGGTAATAACCACTTTCAGGATCGGCTTTTCGGTTACGAAGGTGGCTTAAATAGGCGCCCATAATGGGATGGCGAGTGACGTCCTCAAGGGTCTGGCGATAGCTGCCAAAAGCATTGTTGGCTAACATGTCCCAATAATTTGCAGCACCTCTGTAGGCGTTGCGTACGTCGGCGTTTTCACTGCTGACAACCAAAATTTCACTTAGGGCAAAGGTCATGCGCTGGCGCAATTGGTCGCGACCATACAGGGCCATGGGCCAAAAGCTGTCACTGCGAATATTGTCCCCTCGCTCCTGTTGATCCTTTTGTGTGGTGATATCGTCAACGCCAAATTTTTCTAAGGTGGCATCGGTAAGTCCCATTAGGTTAGTCTGAGGATTACCAATCTGTTGATCTATCCAGGCGTTGTATACCTCCATACGGTTGTCACCGTCTGCAGTTATCTGCTCCCGTAACTGTTGATATTGTTCCGGTGTCGCGCCAAAGGTCGCTTGATTTAGAAAGCGCAATATGTCTTGATCAACGTCCTGCTCAGTTAGCTCAGTGGGTATTTCTGGGATAATTGCGGCCTGATACGAAAGTGCGGCAGAGATCTCGCCGGAGGGGTAGTTGGCACTGTGGATATTGACATAGAAGTTGCCATCAAATAGGGTTTCGAGCATTTCCTGTTCGGTGCGAAAAATACCCCCTGGGGCTAAATCCCATTCAAAGTTAGGCAGGTTACCCATGCTTTCAATATCTTTGATCATGGTGCCAGAGGGCGACAGATGAATATGTTGATCAGTCTGTGGGGAGCCTAGATTGGAAAAACTATAACTCAGTAGGCCATTATCATTGTCCCCTTGAAGAATAAAACTTAGCTGCCCACTGCCTATGGTGTTGGCGCCAGCCTGAGCCGCAAATGAACCGATAAATACTTTTCCATTGGCGACAGAATTGTCGGCATCGCTAATAATTAAGCTGACACTCTCTTGGCTGCTGACGATACTGTAGGCTGAATCTGCACTGAGCGTGAAACGTAATGTCTCGGGCACCTCGTGGCGATCGTCATTAATGGGGGTCACCTCAACAATGCGATAGGTTTGATTAGCCTTTATCTCAAAGCTATCCCCTATAGTGCTGTTGTCATCGCTATAGGTGAGTTGATAGTCATCGCTGCTGGCAGAACCCTTGGTGATATCGCTGTCGCCACTGATACTGTAGTTAACTCTTAGCTGGGTTGTCGAGCGGCTGCGCTCTAGCTTAAATTTAGCCACCTGATTGCCCAGCTCGTAAGCCTGTTGAGTGATAATACTTAGTGACACTGCGGGGGTTGGCGGACTCGGCGGGGTTATAGGCTCTGCAGCACCGCCACCGCCACCGCCACCGCCACCGCCACCGCCACCGCCACAGCTGATCAATAAAGACGTGCTGAGTAATAATCCAAACAACTGATTTAGTCGATACATGCTAGCTAACGTCCTAGGTAATAAAGTCGAGGTTGGATATGGCATCAAATGGACTGTCAAAATTATCCAGTGAGGGGAATAGTCCGTTAAGCTCAGTCTGCGGAACCCCCATCCAATGAGCGATCACCGCCGAGCACTGTGAATTTGTGGTGGTGGGTATCCAGCGCCCGCGTCCAGAGTCGAGCCCCTGATCTAACTCTAGGTCGGGATGGGTGCCAAATAGTTGGCCGCCGTCAATCATGCCGCCCATAACCATACTATGACCACCCCAGCCATGATCTGTGCCGGACTCTTGGTCATCGCCATTGGGGGTAAATGTGCGGCCAAACTCAGAGCCAACGAAGGTTAGCACTTTGTCAAAATCACCCTGTGCTACCAGTACATCTCGAAAACCCTTGAGTGCCGCGTTTAGCTCGGCCATTAGATTATGATGGTCGGATAGCAGTTTTTGGTGGTTATCGAAACCGGATATTTCAAGAAAGTAGACCGGTCGTTGATTGGTGGTGAGTGAGCGCCCAGCAATCATTTTGGCAATGGTGATAAGGCGCATAGTTGAAATTTTACTCGCCTCTGCGCCGGCTGCTGCAAAGATGCCATCGTAGTCGACACCCAATGATTCGGCTTGAGTGAAGGCGCCCTGCACAATGCTCTGTGCTTTCACCGCAGCGTCATAGGTGCTGCGATACTTTTGTGTCATCAGGTGCGCCGCACTATCAACCGACTGCATGGCGGTTTCAAGTATCTGCTTGCGCGCTCCAAAAAACGCATTGAGAGAAACAACGCCATTGTTGCCCAAAGTGTAGCTGTTGATTAGGCCTTCTTGTGTGACCTGAAACGAGTTCAGTCCGCCCACCGCTATCAGCGGCGATACATTGTTATCTAAATTGTAATCACTCAGTAGCTCCGCCATACGGCCGCCCCAACCATAACGGAACGGGTTACTGGGTTCACTCTGGAGCTGGCGCTGTTGATCTGAGTGAGAGAACAGCTGAGGTGGTAGCTCCACGCTGGTATTGTCGAATTGCGCTTTATTGGTCGGCTCTAACAGATTACCGGTATTGCAAATCACTGCCAGCTCACGGTTATTAAATAGCTCGGCCATTGAAGGGCAGGCAGGATGCATGGCAAATTCAGTGGCGGTACTAGTGGCAGTATTATTGCCGGTATAAACGGCGGCGGGGCTGGTGAGTTGCAAGCTGTGTAGGTCTGCTTCAGGAAGGCCAACGGCGCCGCGGTGGTTTTCGTAGTTGCGCCGTAACTGATTGTCCCCCGTTGGAACCAGCATGTTGTAGGAGTCATTGCCGCCCACCAGCATAATATAGACCAGGGCTTTGTGATCACCTGCATCGGCAAGACTTTGACTGGCGCCGAGCAGCCCGAGCATCCCCATAGAGTTGACTGCGGCAGCGGTGGCCAGTGAAAGCTGTGCGGAGTTTTTTAGAAATCGTCGGCGCGATACCCTAGCGTTGCTCATTGCTGTCGTTCCCTAGTGTCGAATTATTATTATTTTTTCGATTTAAATGTAATGGATGCCTGTACCCTAAACGCAGGAGAATATTACCAGTTGACTGCTGAATAATTTTTTAGTTTATTATCTGCTCAGCGAGAAGGCCTAGCGGCATGGACATATCCGCCGCGATACGCAAACGCTGGCAGAGCTAACAACTCGGCAGTCGTCTTGGGATGGTAATGCATTTACGTAATACCCCCTTAATTTGGTGTCGCCTGCTCAATCGTTGATTAACCAAACACTGCCCAACACATTTATAAATACATTTTTCCTTAGTGTACCTTAAAACGGTTTGAAACCTGATAATAATATGAACAGCCCAGAACGAGTTTAAGTGTCCGGTACCGATGCTCTAATGGTCGCCAAAGGCAAGTGGATTTTTTAAAGGCTTACCTAGAGTAATTAGCCGCCAAACATTGCCAAATAACCTGACTATTACACCTAAGGTTAAGGTCGTAAACGCCACGTCTATCAATAACATTAGAACCTAATAGCCTCAGCAACTTAACCCTTTCTCATGGCGTGACACCTTGCGGGACAAAGTGAATTAAACTGAACGTTGTTCTCTAAAATTAAGCCAGATTTATTGACCGTTTAACAGTCCCTCAAATAATTTTCGGGAAATAATAGCCCCCGGATGTTGAATAACCTCACTGGATAACCGATGGCCCAATGTGGCACATTCGAACGGAAGCACCTCTCCTTTGATACGACTCGCTAGATAGCCAGCACTAAATGAATCCCCTGCTGCCGTGGTGTCTATAATTTTTTCGTCAGGAATGTTAATAGCTTCGACACTATATTTGTTATTGTTGGTTTCGATAAGGCAAGGTTTTTTCCCACGTTTAAGTACCACTTCTGGTATGCCATAAAGACGATTTCTAGCAAACACTTCATCGGGGCTAGAGTCACCCCATAACTGACATTCATCATCGAAAGTTAGAAAGGCAATATCAGTAATTTGTAAAATTTTTCGATACCATTGCTGAGCCTCGTCGATACTCGCCCAAAGCTGATGGCGATAATTACTATCAAAGCAGATCTTACTGCCCCGCTCCTTTGCCCTGCGAAGTGCGACCACAAGTTTTTGTCGGTCAACACTAGGCAGGATAGCGAGAGATATCCCTGAAAGATAAAGGTAATCAATATCAGTGAGAGACTCCAGCTCTTTATCGTAACCATCACCGCTTAACAGATATCGTGCTGCGGATTGATCTCGCCAATATTGGAAGTAGCGCTCTCCATTTGCGTCCACCTCAATGCGATATGAACCTGGTTTTTTATCGCTAAATCGTCGAATTTTTCCACATTCAATCCCTTCGTCAAGAAAATATTGAATCATCGAGACACTTAAAGGGTCAACACCCAGTGCTGTAATATAATGAATGAGGTATTCGCCAGCCGGCAGGAGTCTAGATAAATAAACAGCCGTATTTAAAGTATCACCCGCGAATGCCTGATCGCTTAAATCATGTCTTATCTCGACCATACACTCACCAATAAAGGCGATGCTGGGTCGGGTTTTGTCTGACATATTTATGGCCTCAGACACTCTTGCCAAAGAAGCTCTGCGAACATAGTTTTTATTGCCTTACTTCAGTAAACACAGTGTGGTATCCCGTAGCCTGTCCATCGTTGACGTTGAGACGTAGCCTATAAGTTCCAGGCTTTTTAAATGTTACCTCTGTTGCCAGAGCGGTTGGATTTGAAAAGCGCACAGTACTGGCATCGCCAAACGGGTAATTGACATTTTTTCCATTAGCATCTTCTCCCATGGAGACGGCTTCCGTATTAGCAGGCACAGCCTCCCACTGGAACGTCATTGGGTCATTTTCTGCATCTATTACATCGCCTGAAAACATTAGGCTATTGCCATGGGATAGACTCAGTATATTCTCCTCTCCGGCATACACATCAGGGGGGGTATTTGTTGATTGCGGAATAATGGTAGAGTCCTCTGCGCCATCAACAAATGCCTCCAATGGAGAATTGTCGACAGTCACATTGCGAAAATACATCGTAGCTAAATCAACAAAATTAAATGCATTGGGTTTTTCCCCAGCACTCAAATGTACGTTATCGAACACAAAATCTTTTAACGGTATTTTATCAGTTCCCTCTAAAGTCAATGGATTGATAGAGGTACCGCCAATGAAGTTCTCAAGCCGGATATCTTTAAATTCCGGATCGCGATTATATTCTACGCCGGTGCTATCGTAATTTGTGGTCACTTCAATCATTGATAATTTACGGCGATTTTCAGGAACATCTGCAAGATCACCATAAGTCAGATTGCGCATCCTAATATGTTCAAAATGACTACCTCTATTTTTGTTCGCCTTGAAATAGAACCCCTTACGTAAATGCGTCCCTTCTGAGTTTTCGATAAAAATATTTCGAACCCCACCAGATGCCTCACTTCCCAAGGCAATGGTATCGTCAGCCAAAAAACGTACATTTTGTACAACAATATTTTTGCTCGGAATCATCTTTTGCAGACCTTCTAAATCTCGCCCCGACTTAATTGATATACAGTCGTCACCCGTCGCGAAATCGACATTATGGATATACACATCTTGACTGGATTCAATATCGATACCGTCGTTATTTTTGTTTAGTGAAGTCATCGTCATATTTCGTACGGTTATATTTTTAGACATATAAAAATGATTTACCCAAAACGGAGAATCAATGATATTGACGCCTTCTAAAAGGATGTTTTCACTGTCATAAAAAAGTATGAACGCAGTGCGAAGATTGCCCGAACGGTCAAACCTACGTTTAAATAAGGGTACATTGTCGTTATTCATATTTCGAACAACTTTCTCCCACTCACCTTTAACCGAACCAGGCACGCGCCTAAGGTCCTCTTGTGATGCTTTATCTACCCAAGTTGACCAGGTGTTTTCCGCCTGACCGTTTAGTGTGCCTTTGCCAGTAATGGCAATATTTTTCTTTTGGTACGCGTAGATAAGAGGCGAAAAGTTATAAACATCGGTTCCCTCATAGCGAGAAAGGACCTGAGGTAGGTAGCTATCATAATTACTACTGAAGAGTAATTCTGATCCTTCTTGCAAATGTAAATTGACATTGTTTTCTAACGTCAGAGGTCCATCAACATAATACTTGCCCCTAGGGATGCTAACTGTTCCTCCACCAAAACGAGACACATCAATAATAGCGTTTTGAATGGCCTGTCGCGCATCAGTTGAGCCATCGGCTATCGCATTGTAGGGCGTATCGGTAATAATCAATGTCCGATTTGGAAAGCTGGGAGCCTTGATACGCGATAAAATAATCGGGACTTGGGCCCATGAGCCACGATAGTTGGGGTCCTTATCATCGGTGATCGGTTGTTTGTTATCCGTTGACGAATCTGTACACCCAGCGACAATTAATGAGACAACAACAAGCGCCAGTGTATATTGAAGTGCATTTACCATAGTGTACCCTTTTTGGTTGCTAGGTTTTTAATTTGGAAAACATAAAATTGAGTGCACAGGCATCAAGACGCCTTTAGTTACGTCTTAACGAGTTACATATCATCGCCAATTCGATAGGCCTTTTTAGGTAGGTTGTAGGTTAAATCTTTCGCGGTCTGCACGGCATCGTGCTCTGAAAACCGATGCTCGCACACTAGGCGTGCCAAATAAGCGCAATCGACGCGGCGAGACATATCATGCCTGGCAGGAATACTCAGTAATGCTCGCGTATCGTCATTAAAACCGACAGTATTATAAAATCCTATAGTTCCCGTTGTCTGTTCGCGGAATCTCATAATGCCTTCGGGGCTATCATTAAACCACCATGCAGGGCCCAGTCGGAGACAGGGATAGTGCCCGGCGAGTGGAGCTAGTTCTCGCGAATAATTAGTTTCATCAAGGGTAAACAGTATGAGACTGAGATCAGGATTATTTCCAAAGCAGTCCAGCAAGGGTTTTAGAGCCGTCGTGTACTCCACTCGCATAGGTATATCCGCGCCTTTGTCGCTGCCATAATTTTGAAATACCCATTCATTATGGTTGCGATAAGAGCCAGCGTGAATTTGCATAACTAATCTATCATCAAGGCTCATCCGTGCCATCTCAGTTAGCATCTGTGCTCTAAACAATTCGGCGTCTTCTTGATTGCCTTTACCCGCAATGATGCGGTTAAATAGCCTTTCACAGTTAGCCGTTGAAAGATTGGCAGTTCTTGGCGTGGGGTGCCCGTGGTCGCTGCTGGTGGCGCCCATGGCAATGAAGTCAGCGCGCCTGTTTCTGTGTGCCTGCAAATAACCGCGCCATGAATGAGTATCCTGGCCTGTCATTTCCCCAAGCAGCCCTAGTGACTTGATGAAATCTGGGTGCTCTGGATCAATGACAGAGTCTGGTCGGTACGTTGTAACGACCCTCCCATTCCAATCACTGTCTTTGAGTATCTGATGATACTTTAAGTTATCGACAGCGGATTCAGTGGTTGATAAAAACTCGATATTGAATCGATCGAAAATTTGGCGGGGACGAGATTCTTCTTTTTGGAGTTGCTCTGAAATACTATCAAAATAGTCATCCGCCGTAGTCTCATCGAGCTCTTTGGACTGCTTAAAAAAATCGGCAAATGTCTGGTTTAGCCATAATGCGGACGGCGTCCCACGAAAAAGATAGTAGTTCTTGGCGAATAATCTCCAGGCACTACGTGGATCGTTGGTCTTTTCCTCATTTTTGTCATTATTTTTGAACCTAATCCCTAATTCAGAGAGACGAATACCCTGGCTATATAGCATCCGTAATAAATAGTGATCTGGGGCTATTAACAACTTAGCGGGATCACTAAAGCTGTTATTTTCGGCAAACCACGATGGATCAGTATGTCCATGAGGGCTGATAATAGGCAGATCTTTAACTTCAAAATAAAGCCGTCGAGCTACTGAGCGAGCATTAAGGTCGCGAGGTAATAGCCTATCGGGGTGATTGTTGATGGGGTCTGCCATTATAGGGTCTCTATCTCCAGTGCAGAGACGTCAAATTAAGTAATTTTAAATAATGATACCGGTGTCAATTTGTTTTGTCAAACGGTTAAAAGTAAGCCCTGCTATCCGCGGGGTATTGGCGGTGGCGCCGTTGTCTGTCGTCGCACTAACGTGGGAACAAGCTCAGATTTAATCGTCTTGGCAAGTCCAATATTATTACTGCATAACGCAAGTAATTTCTGTGTGGCAAGCTTACCCATTTCTTTTACCTGCAGATTCACAGTGGTTAAGGCAGGCCAAACTTTTGAAGCCTGTGGCGTATCATCAAATCCAATAATTGTTAACTCGTTGGGTATGTCAATCCCCATTTTCTGGGCGGTAACCATAACACCAATGGCCATCTCATCATTACTGGCAAAAATAGCTGTAGGAGGATTATCTGACTTCAGTAGTTGCACGGCACAGTCAACACCTGATTGAAAGGTATTGGCGCCAAAAGCAATGTTATTATCACCGAGATAAACACCCTTTCGCTCAAGCGCATCACAAAAGGCATCATGACGCTCGGCAGCAGATTCAGAGTTGTCGGGTCCTTTGATGAAACCAATCTCTGTATGACCTAGTGCTATTAAATGCTCTGCGATATCTTTAACGGCTTCACGATCGTTAAAGTGAACCATATGCGCGACATCATCAGAAATGATCGACACTAGCCGGACATAATTACAGTTAACAGCTTTCAGCTTATTTATTAGCTCATTAGATTCAGACAGCGGTGGCAGCAAGATAACCCCATCAATTTTTGTGCGCCTGATGAAGTTAATAATGTCATCATGCAGGTTGGCTTGGGTTGCATCACAGGGGTGAACAACCAGTTCGTAGCCATTAGGGCGACACTGACTCAGTGCGCCATACATTGCGTCCGTAATGAACGATGCATTGGGGTTGTCATAGACCATTGCTAACAAGAAGGATCGACTAAAGGCTAATCCTCTGGCCTGGGGGTTAGGAGAATAATCCAGATCTTGAATAACTTTTGTGACTTTTTTTAATGTTTTAGCGCCAACATTGGGTTCACTATTTATGACCCGAGAGACAGTTTTTTTAGATACTCCAGCAAGCCGCGCCACATCGCTAATTGTGGCCTTTTTATCAACGATCGATCCCTCGATGATTTTATCTTTCATTGAATCCATGTTCAGTTAGCCCCAACGATACTCGATTAAAATTCAACTTACCTGTTTTCAACGTAAGGCGGCAGATAAAGCGCTCCAAATTTGATCCTGAACTGAGAGGGAAATCAGTCTAGGGGGCCAATGACTGTAACCGATTTTAGTATGGAAAAATACAGATCTTTGGCGATATCTGTACCATTAGATGTTTGTTTTTCGACCTGAGAACATATACCCTACACCTATTCTGACAGCGGTGTCATATTATCGTCAAACTTAAACCGGCGATTAATACGATTTACAGGAGGATATTGTGTCTAAAAATATACCCCAGCGCCTACTATATTCTTTGTACCTTGTTGTCATTCTATCAGCATGTACTGAAGACCAAAACTCTGACTATAAGAATTCTAATTCGGGATGGAAAAACCTGTTTGATGGTTCCTCTCTAGATGATTGGTACCAGCTTGGAAATGATGCGCAGTATCATGTCGAAAATGGTGCGATTGTCGTAACCGCAAAAACTGGATATGCCAATAGCTTCCTGACTACGCACAAAACATACGGCGATTTCATCCTAGAGCTTGATGTCAACGTTGATCCGGGGTTGAATTCTAGTGTGCAGTTTCGGCGTCAAAGTCGAGACGTTGATAAGCACATGTATGGATATCAACTTGAGATTGATAGTAGTGCTCGTCGCTGGAGCGGAGGAATCTCTGACGAAAGACGCAGTGGCTGGCTTTATAACCTGTCGCGTAATCCTCAGGCTCGCTCGGCCTTCAGTCCGTCAACATGGAACCACATAAGAATTGAGGTCATTGGAACGTCGATACGATCGTGGGTCAATGGCATTCCAGCAGCAAACTTGATCGATGACATGACTTTAGGCGGCTTCATCAGACTTAAAGCACCATCCATTGGTAATGATTTAAGTAAAGAAGGATTACAAGTTCGTTGGAAAAATATTCGTATTAAAACAGATGGCCTAGATAGTTATAAAACGCCTGAAAATAATGAGATCGATCAATTTAGTTATTTAAACAATGAACTCACACCGCGTGAAATTAAAGAAGGCTGGGAGCTTCTTTGGGATGGTCAGACTACAGTGGGCTGGAAGAGCGCAAAGAATGATGGATTTCCTGAGAAAGGTTGGAATATAACGGATGGGGTACTGAGTGTTTTGTCATCGGGAGGCGCAGAAGCACGCAATGGCGGTGACATTATCACTATTAGAGAATTTAGTAACTTCGAGCTAGAGTTGGATTTCAGATTTACGCCAGGCGCCAACAGTGGAATCAAATACTTCGTGGATCCGGATCTATTAAAAGGGAAAGGCTCCGCAATTGGGTTAGAGTTTCAAATTCTCGATGATAATCTGCATCCAGATGCAAAAAGAGGGGTTGCTGGGAATCGAACTATTGGATCACTTTACGACTTAATCACTGCGGTTAATCAAAGTGAGTCGCAAAACTCTCTTAAACGAGTCAATCCACCCGGACAATGGAATCGGGCGCGCATAGTTGTTCAGGGAGACTATATTGAGCATTGGTTAAATAATATTCTTGTCGTCAAATATGACCGCGGAACGCAAATGTTCAGAGCGCTTGTTGCTTATAGTAAATATGCTAAATGGCCAAATTTCGGGGAGTGGGAAAAAGGACCGATACTACTTCAGGATCATGGTGATTTAGTATCATTCCGTTCGATCAAAATTAGAAATTTATCGTTGAATAAGGACCCTCTCGATGTCAATGAAACGTAGAAAATTTATTGGTCTCTCCGCTGGCGCAGTAGGTGCACTTGGCTTTTCTGCCAGTAGCTATGCTCGTATTTTAGGTGCAAATGATCGAATCAATGTTGGTTTCATGGGAACGAAAAGTCGTGGAATGGGTTTACTAGGCTCATTTGCAAAAATGCAGGGGGTAAATCTCACGCATAACTGTGATGTTGACAGTCGCGTCCTTGAGAAAACGCACAATGCCATTATCAAAGCGGGCTTTGAGCCCCCAAAATCTGATAAAGACATACGCAGAATCTTGGAGGACCCTAGCCTCGATGCTCTGGTAATAGCAGCTCCCGACCACTGGCATGCGACTGCAGGTGTTATGGCATTAGAGGCGGGTAAGCATGTCTATGTTGAAAAACCGTTAAGCCATAATCCACATGAGGGTGAAATCTTCATTTCCGCGCAAAACAAATACAAAAAAATCGTCCAGATGGGTAATCAACAACGTTCATCTGTAGAAAGTATTGAACTTATGATGCTTATTGAAGAAGGTTTGTTAGGAAATATTTATAGAGCCGAGACTTGGTACGGAAACGACCGTGGTTCAATCGGAAATGGTAATTTGGCATCACCCCCCAGTTGGTTAGACTGGAATCTTTGGCAAGGGCCGGCACCCCGGCGTCCTTATAAAGACATTTATGTCCATTATAATTGGCATTGGTTTTGGCATTGGGGCACTGGCGAAATATGTAACAATGCCGCTCATGAACTTGACATTGCACGCTGGGCTATGGGGTTAGATTTTCCAGAAAAAGTCTCTGTAACCGCAGGTCGAAACTTTCATAAAAGCGATGATTGGGAAATGTATGACACCATGGAAGTACGTTATGATTTTCCAGGTGATAAAACCATAGAATGGGTTGGCAATAGCTGTAACAAAGTAAATCGTTTTGGTCGTGGGAGAGGCACCCTACTGCTCGGCACCAACGGACATGCTATTGTTGATCGCGCTGGCTATGAAATTTACAGTACTGATGGCACCTTATTGCGCGAAAGAAAGGCGCAGAATCGTGCTGTGAATACCAACGATCTTGTTGGTGCAGGTGCTTTAACAGAGGTACATGTCAATAATTTTCTCGACTCGATTAGGGGTGTCGCAAAACAGCAACACTCGCCTATAGCCGATGGACATTCAAGCACACTACTGTGTCACTTAGGTAATATTGCTTATCGCGTTGGTGAAGATATTTATTGTGATTCGAGTAATGGTAGGGTTAAAGGAGCAGAGGCGAACCGACTTTGGCAACGTGAGTTTCAAGATGGATGGAATTTGTCTATGTAGTCACACCCCGCTGAGTGGTTAATTAATTTGATACCGCAATGAGGCCAGGAATGCGAAACACATCAGGCAGATCAACAATTAGTTGGTTATCCGAGCGTATCTTATGACCGTGCGTCTTGGGATTATTGGCGTTGGTAATATTGGCTTACAACACGCCAATAATATCTTATCCGGCGTTATTCAAGGGGGCATTATTACAGCGGTAAGCGCGCGTGGCTCGTGCTCCTTGGCTGAACAATTCAATATCCCACAGTATTCAAACTATAAAGAATTAATCGACAAACAAGTATGCGATGCAGTTATCGTAGCCACGCCCACATGTTCTCATCTTGAAATTGGCTGCTATGCACTTAGCCGAGGCTTACATGTACTGATGGAAAAGCCGATAGGGCTATCTGTTGCTGAGGGTGAGGCAATGCTGGCGTTAGTTCAGCCTAAGCAAGTCTTCGGTCTAATGTTAAATCAACGAGCAGATCCCGTTTTTGTCGCGATGAAAAAAAAGATGGATGAGAATCTTCTTGGTGCTTTACAGAGAATAAACTGGACTATGACCAATTGGTTCAGACCAGAAATCTACTTTCAGACCAGCAATTGGCGCGCGACTTGGGCGGGTGAAGGTGGAGGTTTGCTGGTTAATCAGTGCATTCATAACTTTGATATATTGCAATGGATTTGTGGGATGCCGACGTCAATTCAAGGATTTTGTGGATTTGGCAAGTACCATAATATCGAGGTCGAGGACGAGGCTACTGCTTTTTTTGAGTATGAAAATGGCGCTACTGGATCTTTTATCGGCTCCACTGGAGAAGCTCCGGGGGTTAACCGGTTTGACATTATTGGTGATCGAGGAATGCTTAGCTATGACGGAGAGAAACTGCTGCATTTTGAGAATCGCCCCTCAACCTCGCAGTTTAGTCAGACTACCTCAGAGATGTTTGGACAGCCAGACGTTTACATTACAGATTTATCGGTGAGCTCTTCTGTTAATCAGCATGCCATCATTGTTCAGAATTTTATTAACGCTATATCTTTAAATGAAGGCTTGATAGCGCCCGCAGAGGAAGGTCTAAAAGCCTTGGCTATAGCAAATGCTATCCTCCTGTCAGCATGGGATGGTGAGCAGATTCAAATGCCGCTGGACAGTGCACGATTTCATAAGGCCCTAAATGAGCACCGTGATAAAAGTCGATTGAGAACGGCTTCCGAAGCAGACGTTAATATTGATATGGGAGCATCATTTCGATGAATGAGTCATATTTACTTAAAACTGCAGCAACAAGACCTTTATTATTGCGCATTCCAATTTATCTTCGGCTAAGTGGACCTGGATGGTTACAGGGCGCGATGACTCTAGGAGGCGGCAGTTTAGTAACTTCCTTAATGATTGGAGCTGTTTATGGCTATGAGCTATTGTGGTTGCAGCCGTTAGCCATGCTTATAGGCTGCATTATGTTGTTCGCATTGTCTCATCAAACCTTAAGTACAGGCGAAGAACCGTATCAGGCCATGCGTAAGCATGTGCACCCCGGATTAGCTTGGGCGTGGGCTTGGGCAGCTTTGCTATCGAGTGTTATTTGGGGGTTTTCTCATTATCCTCTAGGCGCGGGAATGCTTGAGGAAATCATTGCGGTAAGTACTAACTTTAGTCTAAGGCAGAAAGGTGGTGCATTACGGGATTTGTATCTACTGCTATTAGGTATTTTAATTTGGATGTCTTGTGCCTACATGGCTTGGAATTACGGCAGGGGCGGGCGGTATGTGGCACTTTTTGAAAATCTCATAAAAATTCTCAGCGGCATGATTATTATTAGCTTTTTATGGGTTGTACTTTCTGCTGCGACAAATGGTCAGATCGAATGGTCTTCAGTAGCAGCAGGCTATATTCCAAGATCT
>TARA_B110000046_G_scaffold38559_1_pt1 | contig 15475 bp, 12 predicted proteins | sample TARA_B110000046 | Tara Oceans TARA_B110000046 (sample SAMEA4397157) | marine metagenome | biome: Polar Biome; feature: [DCM] deep chlorophyll maximum layer (ENVO:01000326); material: water (ENVO:00002006), including particulate matter (ENVO:01000060) such as... | depth 40 m
GCTATCTCATGAGGGTCAGAGACGGTTGCCACAGTACCATGCATCACTGCCAATCTTGCAAACTGTGATGGTATCAGCATCGAACTCTCTATATGTATATGAGCATCTACGAATCCAGGCATGATATAATGCTGTGGTGCAGTATCTATCCGTTCTATAGATACTATTTTTCCTTCTGATATGGTCACAGATACTGGATATATAGATCGACTATGTAAGTCAACTAATTGGCCTTTGATGATCATTTTCTTGGATCTTACTTTATTAATAAATACATATACTAAAAAAAAAGAAAGGAAATATGTCCCTCATTTAAAAGTATGAACACACAATCTCTAACATTGGTAATTGAATGTTTGATTGCAAAAGTACGATATCTTAAAATACGATTAATTAGTACTTCTTGATCTGATTATATCATCCTACTGATATCAATACAAAACGAACATTCTTGCCAATATTATAGTCGTGATGTCAAAAGCAAGTTATTATTTTGGAATAATCACGGGCTTAAATTCCAAATGACATTTAGTTATCTTTGTGTTCTTATGAATGAATATTTTAGATCGATCATTCTGCAGAGTACAGGAGCATCTTCCTTGATAGGAAAAGAGATGATTCAGGAATTATGGAGTGGGTACGGAAAAATCATGCGAGTCAGATTAGAGAATGCTTCTGTCGAAAGTGTAGTAGTAAAGCACGTTCACTTGCCCATATATAACAAACACCCCCACGGATGGAACACTGATATCGGTCATCAACGAAAGGTCAGGTCATACAAAGTAGAAGCGGCATGGTATGATAGATATAGCAAAAACAGTGCTGCCCGCTTGCCGAAATGTTTAGCTATTGAGACGCAAGATGATCAGGTGCTTATGGTATTGGAGGATTTGGATGAATCGGGTTATCCATTACGTAAGCGAGTTGTCACATGGGAAGAAATATCTTCTTGTTTGGCATGGTTGGCTCAATTTCATGCAAGTTACTTGGGAGAAATTCCAAATGGTCTTTGGGAAGTGGGAACCTATTGGCATTTGGAGACTAGACCTCAAGAATTGGCAGTAATAGATGATCAAAGCTTGAAGGAGGCAGCTCCTCTTATTGATGAAAAACTGAATGCCTGTAAGTACAAAAGTTTTGTTCATGGAGATGCCAAACTGGCCAACTTCTGTTTTGCTAAAGATGGACAGGTTGGAGGAGTAGATTTTCAGTATGTGGGTGGTGGTTGTGGAATGAAAGATGTAGCCTATTTTATTGGCAGTTGTCTAAACGAAAGGGATTGTGAACATTTGGAAAACCAAATTTTGGATACCTATTTTGACTATTTACAAATTGCAATGGAAGAAAGAAATGAAGAGTTAGAAGTTGAATGGCGGTCTATGTACCGAGTAGCTTGGGCTGATTTTCATCGCTTTCTAAAAGGATGGAATCCTGATCATTGGAAGATTAATAGTTATAGTGAACGTGTTACGTCAGAAGTGATCAAAAAACTTTAGAAATGGATCTAGCGGTACTTAACAATATAGCCATTAAAGCGGCCCTCGCTGCCGGAAAGGTCATTCAGAAGTATATGAATAAAAACGTTCTAGTAGAGAAGAAGAAGGGAGGAGCTAGCTATGCCTCACAGGTAGTCACCTCAGTAGACAAAGAATGTGAAATAGCGATCCTTACTCATTTGCTTCCTACTTGTGACGAATTTAATTTAGCCCTTTTATCAGAAGAGACAGAAGATAATGGCAGCCGATTCCAAAAAGATTATTTTTGGTGCATTGATCCATTGGATGGAACGCTTGCTTTTATTAATAAACAACCAGGCTTTTCTGTATCGATTGCATTAGTCTCAAAAGATGGAACACCACACATTGGAGTAGTCTTCGACCCTAGTAGGAATATCCTTTACCATGTAATAAAAGGAATTGGAGTTTACAAAAATAGTGTTCCTTGGAAAATCAAACGATCTAATGATTATCTTACTTATGTGACAGATCGAAAGCTAAAGAATACATCTCGTGCAGCCGAAATAGAGATTCTATTAAATGATAATATAAATAAAATGAGTTTGAATTCGTTTAAAGAAATATCTGGAGCAGGTGCAGTATTGAATGCCATCTTTGTTTTAGAAAACGGTCCTGCTTGTATGCTAAAATTTCCAAAAAAAGAAAGAGGTGGAGGAAGCATCTGGGACTATGCGGCTACTGCATGTATATATCAAGAATTAGGTTTGCCTTCGACAAATTTTGAAGGAAAAAGATTAGACTTAAACAAAAAAAATGGCACTTTTATGAATCAAGAAGGTGTATATTTTTCAAATTTAATTTAAACATTAATTGTAATAGTAGACTCTTTAAAAGTGACCAAATGTCACTTTATTAGAATTTCATATCTTTCACTGGTTGAACATCTGCTGTAAACTAGTAATATTGAAATAATGAAGACCAAATGTTATATTATATTTTTCCATTGATCATATATAATCATTAGCTTACACTTTATGGTTTGTATAGATAAAATAGCCTGTATTTACAGTATTTTTGATGTATACATACTTATTAATTGTATCAAGATAGATTTAAGTTACAAACTCATTTGAAGAAGACATGAAACGAGATAAAATATTTGAAGATTTAAAGACAAAATACGATGCTATTGGGCAAGATGTAAATACTCATCTTAGTGGTTTGTTGCACTCAAAACCAATAACCTATTGGGATTACATTCAACCGGAGGCCTTATTGAATCTACAAGTACAACGTACCAATTTACCTGATGAAATGGTATTTATTATGTATCATCAGATCAATGAATTATTATTTAAAATGATTCTTTGGGAAATCGAACAGATCGCTACAAATATAGATCTTAAAACTCACTTTTTTGCTGATCGGTTGAATCGTATTAGTCGCTATTTCGATATGCTCTCTTCCTCTTTTGAAATTATGGGTGATGGTATGGAAGTTGATCAATATATGAAATTTAGAGATACACTCACTCCAGCAAGTGGATTTCAGAGTGCTCAATATCGAAAGATTGAATTTGCTTCTACTGAACTAATTAATTTGATTGACATTCGTTTTAGATCTACGATTGATCGTGACACACCATTTAGTCATGCATTTGATCATCTGTATTGGCAGGCTGCAGGTAAAAATTATGCAACAGGTGAAAAAAATACGCTTCTACAATTATTTGAAGACAGATATATGGATGACTTTATAGTGTTTATGGAAACTTATAATACATGTAATCTTTGGACAAAATTTAAGTCATTACCTATTGAAGATCAAAAAGATGTAAAGTTGGTCAATGCTATGAGACATTACGATCATACAGTAAATGTATTATGGGTAATGGCCCATCTAAATGCTGCCGCAAAATACTTAAATAGCGGTGATTCTGAGGTGCCGGCAACTGGGGGAAGTGATTGGAGGAAGTATATGCATCCGAGATACCAAAGACGTATATTCTTTCCAGATCTGTGGTCTGAAGATGAAATAGAAAATTGGGGAGTGAATAATTTGGAAGATCATGAAATATTAAACTAGAATACTACCCAGAACTTACATATAATTTATGAAATTATAGATCCATATTTTTATTTACTTGTTACTATTTTCAATGACTGAGTTAAAGAAGTTAGAATTTGTTTTTGTTAAATTAAAAGATACAAAAAATTGGGTGTAAGTGATATAACTTAATTATTAGGGGGTTAAGGTTTTGAAAAGTTTGATAAATATTACTTTATTTAAGTATTAGTTGGATACATGTTAAATCAGTAAATTAGATATTTTGCCTAAAAATAGGTTTTGGGAACACTTTTTGTTTGGGATCCTCTTTTTTTGTTCAATTCTATCTCTGAAAATCTATTTAGATATTTTTAGTGATTTGATTTAGGGTTTAGGATAAGTAAAACTCTTATTAAACAAAAACTCTTTGTCAGTAAGTGTTTTGAGAAAAGCAATTAGCTCTACCCTTTCATCTGAACTGAGATTTACCTTTCCTCTTAATTGTTCAGCAAGATTATCGTGCTCTACTATACCGTTGCTATAATGTTTCATTACAAACTTTAAGCGACGGAAACGACCATCATGCATATACGGATAAGAAAATTCAATATTTCGTAGTGATGGTACTTTAAACTTCAATGAATCGATTGAGTTTTTAGTGACCAACATCCGCCCACTATCGTTTAGCGTAGAATCTACTGTTAAACCATTATTTTGATAAGAGTAATCGGTGAATAAGGGCTCAACATGACAAGAGGAACACTTCGCTTTGAATTGTTCGTAACCCTTCTGTTCTTTCTCAGTAAATTCAACTCCAGCTTCTGAACGCATAATTCGATCATATTTAGAGTTGGATGTAACTAACGTCAGAACAAATTGTGAAATAGATTTCAGGAATCTTTCTCCTGTGATTAATTCACTTCCCCATGCTTCTGTAAATGCAGTTTGATATCTTAAATTTGAATTAAGACGGTTTATAACCAGTTTGATATCAAAGTCCATTTCAGCAGAATGAGAGATCGGTGCCAACGACTGCATATCGAGATGATTGATGGCTCCATCCCACATAAATGCCGGGCTCCATGCTAAATTGGTTAGAGTTAAAGAATTACGTGTACCAATACGATCTTCAATACCATGACTGAGATCATGGTCAGTATGTGTAAATGCGGTGTAGGACAGATGACAACTAGCACATGAGATAGTACTGTCACGTGAAAGTATAGGGTCATAAAATATCATACGACCCAAAGCTATTTTAGATGCAGTAAGGGGATTCTTAGAAAAATTATAAACTGGCTGAGGCCAACCTTCTGGAACATCAAATATTAAATTCTTCTTCGGATTGAGATCTATTGATCGAGCACAAGCCATAATTATAAAGACAATCATAGCTATCGATATCCATTGTAAATAATTATTCTGCATACTACTTAATAATCTTGAATATCGACGATGCGAATTGGGAATACTTAAAGGTATTCTTCCCGGGACTCATAAGATTGGGCAGTACTATAAGATCTACTTTCTGTATGTAGTCATCTAGATCAATCATAATATTTATATGGTTATTGTTAAGAACTGGTAGTGTAACCCATTGTTGTGCAGCATATAATCCATCATAGCCACCCAAATGATAGACAAATCTATTTTTACGTGTTTTGCAAATAAGGCTCGTACCCTCTAATTTAAAAAATATGTATCCAGTATTCCATGCCCAAAACATACCTTTTGTCGGATCTAAATCACCACTCATTGCGCCTGAGATACTAGTTAGACTGTCTATACCAATCATAAATCTGATTGAATCATATGACATCTCTTCTTTTATTTCTAGGGAAAAAGAAAGCGTCTCTAATTTTTCAGCATCAAGTAAATGATAACTATCTTTTTCATAGAATACTGTACGCTTTTTATTTACAAATTCAAGATTGGAGATGTAGCACCTAAACAAATCTATTACAACATCAGTAGAGTCTAACTTAATATCAGATTCAAGATCTATGGTTAAAGCGCAACCCTGGTATACAGGTCTAAAACTGATCTGTATTTGCTGAGTATCCTGAGCATTAATGTCACTATAGACTATAATTAATAGACTAATTAGAAACATTAATTTTTGTAACATTTGCATATCTTAATATACAATTATGTGAAAAGATAAATTCTTATTATCAATGTTTAACTCAATAGGTATAAGTAATTTTAACAATAGACAAGTTATAACTATTTACCTATAACTACCTTCTCACTTCTTACGTTACTACCATTAGATATCACGATCATATAATTTCCACTGTAGAAGGTCTCTACATCAAAATATGCTAATGTACTGCCAATCGTTATTCTAGTAGTGGCTACTAGTTTTCCATTCATATCAATAAGATCAATCTTATAATCATCACTTATCAAACCAGTAATCTGAATAGCTATTAGGTCTACTGTTGGGTTGGGATATATATTTATTTCTAACTGTTGAAATTCTAAATCACTTACAGTAACTGTTGCATCATACACTTCTGTATCTTCAGTCACAGTATTAACTTTTCTATTTTCTTTCACACCATAGAATGTAGGACCCACCACATATGGATAAGTAGAATTCCAATTGTCGTCAACAGTTGCGAAATAGGCATATATTCCATTTGGATATTCTGGCGTGATGCTAAATCTACCATTATGAACATCTAAGTAATCATCTTCTCCTTCGTGCGCGATCCATTCATAATCTTCACGGAAGTAGCCAAGGAAATAGTCTCCTCCTATATCTGGACCATTATCTACAGATGAACCATCTGCATGAGTGTTACGCTCAGTAATATCTCTCAGTTGGTAGCCTGATTTGATCCTTGCAATACCTCCGGATCCATTTTTATTTTGAAATCCATACGCTCCATAGATTGGATAGCCATCATATGCATAACCGATAAGTGGCGAGTGTTTATCTACGTCTATTGCATATAGACCTTCAGCATCGTAAAGATTACAGATATCTGATACTACTTCGATATCAAGTTTAAATGCAGAAGGGTTTTGATGATGATGGTAGTTGCCCATTGCTGGATGGGCTTTGGAACAATCAAAACCCAATTTTTCTGCTGGTATAGCATCTCTTGTCCAATCTGTCTGAGCCATAGGCCCGCCAGGACACGGTGGATTCCCTGGACCTCCGCACAGCGACTGGTTATTTGCGTTCCAACCAACTCCATCTCTATAGTCAAAAAGAGACACCCCGTTGATAAAAATTCCTATGTTACCTCCATTTGTATTTTGAGGGGTTGCTGCTGGTTGAGGAGTTCTTGGCATCTTATAGATTGCATTTTGATCAGATGCCTGTGATGGATTGCCATCATTAAAAGGTCCAGTCGGATATGCAGGTATTCCCTTAGTATGTACGTATACAAAATCGTCAGAGTATTCGATGTGCTGACAATTATAGAGTAAATCATTATCTATGGCTGTAGAGTTACCTGATATATAATAAGACCCAGTCTCAGTAGTATTCTGAAGCCAAGAGGTAATATTTGGATCTGTCTGTGCAGAAAGTTGAATGACAATCAAATAAAGAGGAACACAGAATAGTAAGTTATTTTTCATTAATTACTTAGTTTAGTATAAATAGTTGTCGATAAAAAAACAATTTTCCTTCGTAAAGGGCTACATCATTGAAATTTATTATTCATCTGAAGTAAGAATCTTTCTATTTGCCTACGATGCCTTAAAACATGAACGATAGCATGCTCCAGAAGTTGTTCGATATTGTACATTTGTCCCCATCGAGTAGTTAGTTTCTTTATATTATCAGACTCTTCTAAATTCATTTTTGGATAATCATCTATCAATTGGATTGTGTAATTCATCATATCTGATAAGGCATAGTTGTAGTCTTCAGGTTCGTCAAGAATCACATTATCTTTAAATTCTATCGATTCACCTAAATGATTTCTGATTGTTATGACATAATTATATCCGGATGATACTACATGAGTAAGTATTGTCTGTATTGACCTACAGTAATTATCAATAGTAATACGGTCGACGATATATATAAGTCGCTCAGGAGTAACTTCAGAAACTAAACCTTTGAGTTCATCAAGCGCCTTTTCATATTCATCTAGTAATGCACCACTAGCTCCTATATCTCTATATTTTTTAATCATTAAAAATATACTTCAGTTTGTATATAAAGTAAATATACAAACCTGTAGTGGGATCATTATGAAAAGAATATGAATTCTGATTTTTTGTGAAATATGAAAAATCGCTTTTGCGACATCATTTATAGATGTTACGACAACAGATAAAATTCAATTGGAACAAGAATCTTGGTACTTCAAATGAAAAAAAACATCAAATGAATTAAGCAGGAGAAGTAGAAGAGCTCATGAATTAATATAGTCAGTTTCTGAATGATAATATCTATTGGAAACTTTGATATTCGGCTATTAAAGAGGGCCTCGATTCTGTATCTACAAAGAAACACTGGGATTTGTCCAAATATAATAATCCAAAGAGCAGAAAAAATATAGATGCGTAAAAAGTATAATCACGATTGAAATCTGTCTAAAATATTTGATTTGGATACCCTAGAGTGTTTGACTGTTTATAATAAAGTAACTAAAAAGAGATTCTTAAGGAAACACATAATAGTAGCCAAATAAAAAGTTTCAAAAACTTTTGTCATAGAATAACTTACAGAAACCTATAAAAAAGAATAAAACAAGATTTTGACATATATCAAATCGTTAAACAACTATTTTATTCTTAGAAAGACTTCTTTACATAAAATCCCGATAATTGTCTGCTAATTAAAGTACTGAAGTCACCATCACTGTAAATTGGATTAAAATCCTGTCTAAACTGATGATTCACTCCAAGGCATATACTTCTTGAAAATTTGTATTCAAGATTGATTCCAATGTTAATATACGACCTTAAAAGGTTAAGATGTGATTGATTTTTTAATATCTCTGAGCTATGAGAAATAAATCCAGTTTCTGATGTGCTAAAGTGGTCAAGAGAATTTGTGATATTTGATAGATAATTAAAACCAATTCCTGATTGATTACTCAGACTGAAGTTACGATATTGTAAAATTTCAATCTGCGCATACAACCCAAAATCGATATTAGTGGTAGAATGACTATTATTTAAATCTATGGTTAAATCCGTATGCTCATTAGCATCTGTACTTCTTGCAACGACAATATTAGATTCTAAAAAACCAAGTGGTGAAGCCATAATAACATCAAATTGATTCATTTGATGTTCAGTTTCATTATTGATATTGTAATCTATAATTGAGTTATGCCCAGAATTGAAACTACTACTTTCTATTAATCCTGATACACCCACACTTAACCTTTGACCTAACATTTTTTCAACGCTTAACTCTACAAAATAACCCATCCCTTTAGAAAACCTAAAGTCTGCAGGATCTAAAGAAGTTAAATAATTATTATTTAAACTAAAATTCCAATTACTAGAACCAGACGAAAATTTGATTCTCCAATCAGATGCTTGGTTTACATCTTCATTTGGGATGTAAGAAAATTCGTGAAAAAAAGGAGGAACTTTTTTCCGAATAAGAGAGCAATTTATACTAGCTATTCTAGCTAAATTGTTACTTATTTTTTTGGTTTTAACTGTTAACGACTTTTCGATATTTGCAGTGTTAGAACCAATAACAGCTGTGAAAGCTAAATTTTCTAAATCTCTATCTCTTCTATTAGTTCTGGTATTTAAATTAAATGATTTCTCCAATACCGAAACACTTGTAGTTTTGTCAGACGTTGATGAGATAAATGGAATTGTTAAGTCAGTAGTGCTCTTTTCAACATTGTATTCAATTATGGATGTTGCTATCTCTTTGTTATCTGAACCAACTTTAGAGAACAAATTTTTACTATTCAATTTATTTACATCATTAATACGAACAAAAGAGCTTTTAGATGTTGTATGATATTCAGTATTACCTTTATTAGTGAGTAAATTTCCGCCTATATTAGCATTAGTTAATAAATAAGATAATGTCCCACTGATGAGAAGTAATGATAATAACCATACCCAAATACCCCTATTTTTCTTCTTCTGATCAATTTGAATAGAAGATTCTATTGATTCAAACAAATCGTCCGAAGGCAATAACCAATCCTCACCTTTTAAAGAGGGAGGTGGATTAAATGTATTTTTTATTTTTTTATATAAGGACATAGTTGATTGATTGTGAGTAATCATTTGAAATAATCATTCCTTGCAACATTTGTTTAGCTTTCATTAGCTGTGTCTTGGAAGTACTCACAGAAATTTTAAGATATTCTGCTATCTCATTATGTTTGTATCCATCAATAACATACATATTAAACACTGTTCTATATCCTTTAGGCAAATTAGTTATAAAATTAGTCAAATCTTGAAGATTAAGATTATCAACGGCATCGGCATTGACAGTGAGCTTACTGCTGATATCTATAATGTTATCAAAATCTCTAAATACATTTCTTTTTCGAAGATTCATAAGACAAGTATTTATTACTACACGGTTAGACCAAGTATTGAACTGTGATTTGCTTTCGTCATATTTATTTAGGTTTTTGTAGATCATAATGTATGATTCCTGAAGAACATCCTCAGCTTCTGACCTATTTTTTAAGTATCGTAGGCAGGTCAGCATATGACCTTTTGAATGTCTGTCATAAAGATCTCTAAAAGCAGTTTGATTACCTTTAAGGATCTCATTAATAAGGTTGATGTCTGTCTGGTAAGTTTGCACAGCGTCTTAGAATTTAGTCGTTCATTATTTATAACATGCCTAAGACGAAATTGTTTAACGATTGGGGCATATTTGTTAAACAAATATGCCCCAATTTACTTTTGATGAAAATGAATTGAAAACACCAATCCATATTTTTACTATTTTAGAACAAAGAACCTTTTGGAATAAGATATGTCATCCATTACTATATTTAGGTAATACATACCTGAATTAAGATTGCTAATATCTAAAGATTGCTTAACTGAATTGAATCTGTAAGTATTAATGATACTACCTGTAATACCATATATATCAAACCTCAGAATCTCTGCATTCAAATTACTCATGTCTATAGTCACGCTAGATACAGCAGGATTAGGGTATAATGTTACTGAAGCAAATTGTGTTAGATCTGTTGTAGATACAACTCCAGGTAAAAGTACTGCATCAATTACGTGTACCACACCATTATCCGCAGGTATATCTGCAATCGTTACTTGAGCATCATTGATAAAAACCCCATCATCATTGATTGTTACCGTCACACTTTCACCATTTAAAGTGGGTACCATCATTCCATCTGACAAATCTGTACTCAGTGCTTTTCCCGCAGCTACGTGATATAATAAAATATCTGTAAGTGCACCAGATGGATCTTCAAGTAATGATTCTAGTGTACCTTCTGGTAAGGCTGCAAATGCTGCATCTGTAGGAGCAAATAACGTAAACGGACCTTCGCCCGCAAGAGTTTCTGCTAGGTCAGCTGCAATTACTGCCGCTTCAAGAGTTTCGTGTACTGGGCTGTTTACTACTATATCAGTAATTGTATTACTTGGTGGAAGAAGTACAGCATCGATTACATGCACTACACCATTATCTGCAGGTATATCCGCAAAAATTACCTGAGCATCATCGATAAATACTCCATCATCATTGATCGTTACCTTGACACTTTTCCCATTCAGTGTAGGTACCATCATTCCATCTGACAAGTCCGTACTAAGTGCTGTTCCCGCAGCTACATGATATAATAGAATATCTGTAAGCTTACCAGATGGATCCTCAAGCAATGATTGTACTGTTCCTTCTGGTAATGCTGCAAATGCTGCGTCTGTTGGAGCAAATAACGTAAACGGACCTTCGCCCGCAAGAGTTTCTGCTAAATCAGCTGCAATTACTGCCGCCTCAAGAGTTTCGTGTACTGGACTGTTTACTACTATATCAGTAATTGTCACACTTGGTGGAAGAAGTACAGCATCCATTACGTGCACAACACCATTATCTGCAACTATATCTGCAAACGTTACTTGAGCTTCATTAATAAAAACTCCATCGTCATTGATTGTTACCGTTACACTTTTTCCATTTAATGTTGGTACCATCATACCATCTGATAAGTCTGTACTAAGAGCTGTTCCTGCAGCTACATGATATAACAAAATATCTGTAAGTGCACCAGATGGATCTTCAAGTAATGATTCTACTGTACCTTCTGGTAACGCTGCAAATGCTGCATCTGTCGGAGCAAATAACGTAAACGGACCTTCGCCCGCAAGAGTTTCTGCTAAATCAGCTGCAATTACTGCCGCCTCAAGAGTTTCGTGTACTGGACTATTTACTACTATGTCTGTAATTGTTATAGTTGGTGGAAGAAGTACAGCATCGATTACGTGTACAACGCCATTATCCGCAACAATATCTGCAACGGTTACTTGAGCATCATTGATGAAAACTCCATCGTCATTAATTGTTACCGTTACACTTTTTTCATTTAATGTAGTTACCATCATACCATCTGACAAGTCTGTACTAAGAGCTGTTCCTGAAGCTACATGGTATAACAAAATATCTGTAAGTGCACCAGATGGATCCTCGAGCAATGATTCTACTGTCCCTTCTGGTAATGCTGCAAACGCCGCGTCTGTTGGAGCAAATACCGTAAAAGGTCCATCTCCCGATAAAGTTTCTACTAATCCAGCCGCAATTACTGCCGCTTCTAATGTGTTATGATCCTCACTATCAACTATTATATCAACGACTGTTTGGGCTGTTAATGATAAAGATATTATCATTGAAAGGAATGTATAGTAAAATGTTTTCATAGGTTTTATTTTAGTAATTAAGTATTCTGTTTATGTTAATAGTATTATTTATGCAACTTGAACGCAAATGGTTGCTTTTGGTCTAAAAAATTATATTTCAACCACATTTAAAGAGATCTTAGCTAGAGAAGTAGTAATCAATGAAAAGAGTCATTCAGCAATATTTTAGTATTCATCGAATTAGGTTTGAAAGAGCATCCCTTGAGTTTGGATTGGACTCTTTGGTCAGCTATTTATTCTTGCTAATTCTATTCGTAGGATTAAGTTTTGTTTGGATGTCTAAGGGTAAACTTACGCAATGGACTTATATTTGTCCTCCAACATTTGTCTTGTTTTTTATATCGCATCCAGACAGATTACAATTTTATAAACAGATCTATTCAGAGTATACTTATAGTACAATTAGATGGATTGAAAATTTTATGATAGTAATACCATTTTTACTATTTATGCTGGTCAATTCATTGTTTTTACCATTTATTGCATTGCTATCAATTACAATTATTTTATCTTTAAAAGATAGAAAACTTTTGACGTCAATAGTTTTACCTACTCCTTTTTATCGATTTCCGTTTGAGTTTACCTCAGGCTTTAGATACAGTTGGATACTAATAATTGGTTTGTATGCCTTGACTATTATATCCTGTTGGGTTAGCAACGAGGCCTTAGCCATTTTTTCAGTTCTTACGTTGGCGTTAACTTCAATACTTTACTATCAAAATCCAGAGACAGAATATTTTATTTGGATTCATAATATGGATAGTAAAACTTTCATCATACACAAGATCAAAATTGCAATATGTTATACATTGCTTATTATTATTCCTATGTTTATTTTAGTTGTAGTCATGTGGCCAAGCTACTTACTATTGACTGTATCAGGTGTATTAAGTGCATTGATGTTTTTGGCTACTTTGATTGCTGCGAAGTATACTATGTATCCTCAATTATTTAATCTTCCCTTGGTTTTAGCATTGTTGTTAGGACTTGTTGCACCACCTCTATTGCTTATACTATTCCCAATTTTATATAATAAAGCTATCAAAAATCTAAAACCGATACTATCATGATAACCGTCAATAATCTTGAAAAATCTTTTGGTAATAATCGTGTGCTAGATTATATAGATATACAATTTCCAGCTGGAAAAATATCAGGCTTAGTAGGTCGAAATGGAGCAGGAAAAACTACGCTCTTTCATTGTATAGCAGGTATAGAATCCTACTCAGGAAATATATTTTCTGATCGTCCGAAACATAAAAATTATTTGGGTTATTTAACTACCTCACCTTATATGATTAGTCGAATCACAGGTAGAGAATATATCCAATTTATAGCCAACGCTAGAGGGCAAAATATATACGACATCGATAGTAAAAATATATTTTCCTTACCACTAGAACGATATGGAGAACACTATTCTACGGGTATGAAAAAGAAACTTGCGCTGACGGCAATGCTAATGCTTAGAAATGAATATTATCTATTCGACGAACCATTCAGTGGTGTTGATTTGGATAGTAATATCATCATCAAAGCCATCATACGTAAACTGAAAGTGTTAGGAAAGACGGTGATCATTTCATCGCACATATATGATACATTGACAGAAGTGTGTGACAGTATCCATTTATTGGACAAAGGAAAGATTGCTCAATCTGTAACACCTGATGATTTTAATCTATTGGAGAGTATGCTTGAAGGTGATACTGTGGATGGATTAATAGATCGGTTAGAGTTGAAGTAGGAATTAAAAAGATGAATTTTATATAAAAATATTACACATAGATTTTATCATAATATCCATACATACTTCTAAAATAATTTATAAATCTGTTAAACTGCAGTTACATTCTGACAGACATATTCTTAATCGACTCCAATGCTTGCTCTATATCCCATATCAAATCAGCTTCATTTTCTATTCCAATGGATAGCCTTACGAGATTTTCAGTGATACCCATTTGGATTTTAGCGATAGGATCTACTCCGGCATGAGTCATACTGCAAGGATGCTGTGCAAGACTCTCGGTGCCACCAAGACTTACAGCCAATTTAAATAAATTTAATGCATTGAGAAACTTAAATGCTTCAGCTTCTCCACCTTTTATTTCTATAGATATCATTGCTCCGGGTGAGCTGTATTGTCTTTTGTATATATCGTAAGATCTACTATTAGGCTGCAAAAGATCTAGATAATGAACCTTAGTGATCATATCATGATCTTTAAACTTTTGGGCAACAGCCTTAGCATTTTGCATTTGCTGATCCATACGAATTTTTAGTGTCTCGAGACTTCTAGTGAGTAGCCAACATGTATTAGGGCTTGCCATATTGCCAAGGAAAGTCCTAAGAATTTTCACTCTATTCATATGTTCTTGTTTTCCCAGTACGGCTCCAGCGATAAGGTCACTATGTCCTCCAATATACTTGGTGGCTGAGTACATGACTAGATCCGCTCCATGCTCCATAGGATGGCACCATATAGGTCCCATATATGTATTGTCTACTGCGAGAATGACCTCTTTTTCTTCAGTCTTATACATATCGCCGATTTCTCTACACATACTAATGTCCATCACTGCATTAGTAGGATTGGCTGGTGTTTCTAGATATATCATGGCAAGCTTATTCGCTTTGCCCGTAGCTTCTATCATTTCTATGATTTCCTCTTTATTGTGATCAGCTCGGATGCCTAAAGACTCTACTCCAATACGAGGAAGAAGATGATTTATAAAATGATCGGTACCGCCATATACAGGAGAGCTATATAATAGCAAGTCTCCTGGCTTGAGAAATTCCATTAATACAGTACTGATCGCTGACATACCACTTTCGAATACTGCACAATCATCAGAATGATCCCAAAGGCATAATCTATTTTCCAGTATCTCCAGATTAGGATTATTGATTCTACTATAAATCAATCCTTGCTCTTCATTTTCTCCTTTACTTCTCAATCCATAAGCTACTTCGAAGAATGCTTTACCTTCTTCAGCAGTCTTGAATACAAAAGTAGATGTTTGAAAAATAGGTGGTTTTATGGCTCCTTCCGAGAGTTCTGGTTTGTAGCCGTAGCTCATCATCAAACTTTCCGGTGAATAGTTGTGATTGTT
>TARA_B110000046_G_scaffold67386_2_pt1 | contig 15349 bp, 27 predicted proteins | sample TARA_B110000046 | Tara Oceans TARA_B110000046 (sample SAMEA4397157) | marine metagenome | biome: Polar Biome; feature: [DCM] deep chlorophyll maximum layer (ENVO:01000326); material: water (ENVO:00002006), including particulate matter (ENVO:01000060) such as... | depth 40 m
TCCCCACTTAAGGGCAAGGGTGTGCCGCCTAGCTGCTTCAGCCATTGCATCACAGATATCATCGTACACATTCAGTTCCCAAGAAACATCAGAACCAAAGTAAGCTACAAGGTCTACTGCCCTACCATCAAGGTGCTTAGACTTCATAGTTTGTGAACGTCCAGAATCATATAGTTCTTTCTGCTGCTCTAATGTACGAAGGCCAAAGGTTACACCAAAGTCTACTTTAGTTAAACCAATGGCTTCTTTTACTACTTCAACCAGTGTAGAATCTACACCTTCCATTTTATCTAGGCTACGTTGTGATAATTTAAATGTCATTATTTCTTTCCTGTAAAAAATTTACTTACTGATCTCATACCTATACTGGCACTTACTATACCACCAAGGGAATACTGATACCAAGTTGGCATAGCCTCTAAAGCAATAAAGCCTCGTTGAACTATATCATTTCCCCAATCCCCACAAAAGGCTAGTATTAAAGGGATGGAGAAAAGAAGTGTAATCCACTCATCTTTCCAAGAGTTCTGGGTAGCATTGATAGCAGCTAAGTCCCAATCTATTTCACCAGTGGCTTGCTTAACTTTAATCTGAGCATTAGCTTTTTGAATTGCTACCTTACCATCTAAGTAAGTACTAGCAAGATTACCTACTGCTCCAAATATTTGACCTAGAATCATTTGTGTTTCTCATTTCCAAGCCATACTGCAAAGCAACCTGTAAGTGCTCCCATGCAAACTGACACTAAGCCAGCCTGTTGAGTGGAAGGTTCAGGTAATGCCATGAACCAATGAACTGATTGATAGGTTAGTATAGTAACTGCAAGCATCATTAACCGTGGTAACAGTTGCCATTGCAGAATACGTTCCATTGCTATTTTCATTCCCAATTCCTCTTGCTGCTTGGCCTAAAGACATCGTTCTTTTCCAACATACCTTCAAGATACATAGACCGTTCTACCCGGTCTAAGCTGTACTTAACTCCAGTGTCTTGAAATATCTTTTCCCTCACATAGAAAACGTCTGATCTAGGGATATGAACTCTCCTGAGTCTTCCTTCGTCCTGATCTGCTAGGGCTTTATAAAATTCCCCTAGTACATCGTCGTGAGCATATAGCTTTGCCAAGTGAATGTCCTTAGTTATACCTTAAAAAATATTGATGTCAAGCTTTTTAATGGCTACGACAAAAGAAATCAATATAATACTTTAAAGATTCTTTAACTCTTACTCCTTTAACTAAATATAAGAGGAGAAGAAGTATTAATGTATCCTCTAAAGAATACTTTAAAGTAATTATACTCAAATATAAAGTTTAGTCAATACCAAAAGTAAGAGAAGTAGAGATAAATTAAAATAATTCTTAGTAACGTGGTAAAATTGCTACACTATGCTTTACTTACCCAGAATCCCTTCGTAGTTTTCCCCACTCCACCACCTATTAGAGGGACGACAGGGGGGAGTAATAGCTATTTTAGGTATAGGTCAGCAATGTTTACCATTAATTAGGGTTTTTTCTGCTATTCTTGGGGAATCTTCCGTGTTATCTTATTCCCACTGTAGTTACCAGACTTAAAATACCCCTCTCTGTCGTTGGGTATATATAGTAACTACGTACCCCGGCATGGCCCATACCCCGTAGGGGTATCTATGAGGTTGATCGTGCTAGAATACAAGTATTCTAACTACTTTAAATGCTAAAGCATTGATAAACATTGTTTAATTAAACAATAGATGATTATATTACTGGTAATTACAGAGTAATTAGGTATGATCTTATGGCCTAGACCTAAAGGTCTAAGGACAAGTATCAATACCATTGATCTGACGGAGAAATCTTTCATGATAGAAGTCTTGGTCAATGATAGAAATCTTGGTCAATTCGGCCTCACTAATTGTTGCGCATTATGCCTGCGATTAGTTGGAACTATCTTCCCCTTTAGGGGAAAACGATCTCGGAATTTCCGTGATCAACTTACCCTTTAGGGTAAAAATAGGCTTGACAATCAAATTTCTGGGATGCAGTATGAAGGGGTCAAATCGTTCGGTTTGGCAGATTTTTACTTTAGTATCGGAGATACAAAATGACTACTTCAGCTTTACCGAAGGTATCCTTGGATTCAACATTCAAATTGGGTCAGAAGAAATTCACTCTTAAGAGTGCTATGGAACATGCTGTAGCTTGTTATGACAAGCTGTACTTGATCCAAGAGGATCAGTTAGCTCTCTATAGAGAGGTTGGAAATATCTTGCTCCAGATTGAGTCTCTCTTCTCTGGAGATAAGACTGCCTTCGGCAACTTCCTGAAAGGTTCTGAGCTTTCCAATGAGGCTATCAGCTCTGCTGATAAGTATGATGCCAAGTGGATTGCTACTCATTGGACTAAAGTCCAACAGTTAAACAAAGCTGGTAAGCTTACCAGACTTGGCGTATCTTCGATACGAAAGATAGTTCTTGAAGCTCATCCTGAGCTTAGAAAGAAGCCGAAGGCTGATTCAGCTGGAAATACTTCCAAAGGAAAGCCGAAGGCTACTGAAGCTTCCAAAGAAGCTGAGGTTCAAAAGGTTTCACCTTTCGTAGTAGTTCAACCAAAAGACGAAGCAGAGCTTGCCGGGATGGTTTTCAAGCTTCTCGAAGAGAAGGGATTTAAACGGTCTGACTTTGCTAAAGAGCTTGCAAAGCTCTATAAGTAAACCTTAGAGGTTCCCTTCGGGGAACCTTTTAACCGATCTCGGAATTTCCGTGATCAATTAATCGGAGATTAAAAATGAATTATCGTGGTGTTCAAAGATATATCTTAAACTCTGAAGAGTTTTGTTTTGCTTATCAAGGAAGTATTATTGTTGATGCTTTAGATAAACCTCTTACTCTTAAGAGAAGTACAGATGAAGTTAAAGATGAAGCATGGGATTTAGACTTCATTAAATCCGAAGGATTTATAGATTGTTTAATTGTTTCAGGTGAAATATAATAAGAGGTTCCCTTCGGGGAACCTTTTTTTTTGTTTATACTTCAAAGAAGTATAGTCGATCTCGGAATTTCCGTGATCATTTTTTTAGGACATGCTGCGGCTAAGGAGGACATGCTGTGACTGACAAGATAAACTTTAATAATATTTATATTAAGCATCATGGATATACTATATCTATTGCACAACATAGAGAAGGTGATAGCCCTAATGATACTATAACACAACAAGAGATCATGGTGCTTCCTACAGATACCATTGTCTACTATGACAACACTATTGATTCCTTAATCAAAGCCTTGCAGTCTCTTGTTGATGTAGATAAATATCATTACGATGATGATCTGCCATGGTGTTAGGTATAAACAGAAGGGATAGACATGCTCTTCGGGCTGATAAGATATGGAAGAGTCCATATCATCGACAGCTATTGGAACTTAACAGAGGGTTGACAAACTCAAAGGTTAGTATACCAATTATAAACCAAGGCAAACAGAAACCGATCACGGAATTTCCGAGATCAACTAATGGAGGTCAATAAAAATGACTAATGTATTTATACATTTAAGGAATGAACTTCTTGATGATGGTAAAGCTAAAGATCACAAAGTTATTGAGGCAAAACATGTTGAGGTGTTCCATGATAGGATTGAGTTCTACTCAGAAGAACTTGGACACCGTGAGATTTCTTTGTCTGTAGATGGTGAATATGATTGGACTATAGATGACAAAACTTATATGTTTTGTTCAGTATACTCTCAAGTTTATAACGAATATGGAGGTCAAGATGAAGTGTAAGATATTTGTTGAAGACATTCACAGGTTTACTATAGATGAGTGTGAGGTTGAAGCTATAATCAAATGGCTACACAAGTCAGGCTTCACTAAGATATGTTGTGAAAGGATTGAAGATGAGTATTGAAATCTATTATAACCTTCATAAGAAGGTGTTTAGTATTAGAAATAAGGGTAAGGTTATAGATCATGCTACTTCTGTGACTGTGTTAGACCCTAAGTTTGTGGTGCAGCCAGCAGGTAGAGCTAAGGTTATCAAAGATAAGGTAAAAAATGTACATGCTTTTGTAAGAACCAAAGGTCTTTGGACTACAGAAAATGTAGATACTTTATCTAAGCTTGAACCTTACGATGATCTGTCTAGTTATTATCTTAAGAAACTTAAGAACAAATTACCCCTCTTCTTAGAAGAGGTATCATACAATCCGTATAGGTCTGGAACCTTTGTGCTCCGTGATTCAGGTGATGCAATACATGAAGCCGACATTGCTTACCTTAGTATTGACAAACAAAATAGACCCTATATAACTATTAGTAGAACTTAATCGAAACCGATCACGGAATTTCCGAGATCAACTATGGAGAACACGATGACTGTTACAACAACAGAGCTTAATGACTTGTTCAGATACTGTGAAGACATAGGGATGTTCTCTACAGACAGACCTATCAATGCCACTGAGAACCATGAAGGTTCTTGTGATCATCGTACTGATCACTGTGATAAGACATGCTATAACGTAAAGTTATATAAGCTGTACCCTATCATGGCTAAACGTGATGATAGGTGTGAGACTATATGGCAGAAACTTAACCGCCATAACTCTGACTTCGGTAAGTTCTTTAGTCGTAAGACTAAGCAGACTAAAAGAGTTAGACATATGACAAGAGGTGAAGCTATCAAAGACATCTATGATGTATACAGGGTCAAGACTATGTGCTTGTTAAACCCTGACACTACATGGTGGACACCTACTAGAGCTTGGCGTGATGCACGGTTAAAAGCTTTGATAGAAAAAGAACTAATGCCATTAGATAACTGTGCTATTAATGCATCACTTGATCCATCTAATACAAAAGATGAGTGGAAGATGTTGATTGATTCTGAATGGAACATAATGTTCTATGGTGATGATGACTTGACAAGTGATCCAGTATATGAAACACCAATGTTCAAATGCCCTAAGACATGGAAGAAACTAAAGGGTCATTGCTCTGACTGTAAGGCAGGATGCTTTGCACAGAAAACTATTAACCGTACTGCTATAGTACACCTATCTCAACACTGAAACGATCACGGAATTTCCGAGATCACCAACCAACAAGGAAACGATATGCCTTTAGATATGACAAACACACTAGTGCCACAGTTCTTAGACTTCGACGTAGAGTTTGAGCCTACTAAATTCAAAGATAAGAAGTATGTTATTAATGCAGCAACAGGTGAGTACCTTGGTATTGTAGGGTCAGGCTTCAAGTGTGCATCACACAAGGATTTCTTTGAGAACGTAGTAGACACTGCACTCAATGAGCTAGGTGAGTATGAACTGCAGGATGCAAGCTATCACTTCAGCACAGCACGTAACAATGCTTGGGCTATGCTGGACATCACACTACCTAACGTGAAGACTACAGTTCACACTGATAGGTTTGAATCAGAGGTGAAGAACCGTATCATCAGCCTTCATGGTATTGATGGGTCATGTAGCAACCAAGCATTCTTTGGAGCCATTGATGCCTTCTGTACCAATGGTATGATCTCTGGTGAGTACGATAAGATACGGCGTAAGAACACAGCTAACTTCTCACTAGACTCGTTCATTGATGAACTTAATCAATCACGTAACAGCTTCTATGACTTCGGTACTACACTACAGAAGTGGGCAGACACACAGATTGCTACCTTAGATGTTGAGGCATTCCTTGAGAAGCTGATACCCTCAGAACGTAAGGCTAAGAGGATGCATGAACTGTATCAGATTGAGGCACACAAACGAGGTCAGAATAAGTGGGCCTTGTACTCTGCCTTCACTAACTATGCCAGCTATGCTGATGATCGTAATGGATTTAACTTAAAGAATACTGGTAAGGATACCCAAGCTATCAATATGTTCGGAAGGGAACAAGAGGTAAGTAAGTGGGTAAATGATAATCAATTTCAATTACTAGCAGCATAAGGAAACAACATGACAAGGAAAGTAATCGTGACACAAACTATAAAGAACGAGAACCCTCTCACTAACCCTAAGTATTTAGAATGGTTGGAGCAACAAGAACGTGTGGCAGCATTCAAAGTAAAACGGGAGATAAAAAACAAAGCAAAGACAGATGCTGAGTCAAACCTAACAGAGAAACAATTACGTACAATTAAAAATGCATGGGATATTATGCAAGATTTAGAGTTTCACATAACAAGTTTATGCCCACTTACTATCGAACATCTTAATAAGATAAGTCAGTCAGAGTGTGACTTAAGGAATGATTTTTCTACCACCTGTATCAATGAGGAGAAAGAGTATGAGTAATATATTTTTAATACTGGCAACCAAAACACTTAATGATGGTACTAAAGGCTTTCGTTTTAATATCCTTGGACGTAAAGGATTGTACCGTAAACGTAACAGTAAGACACGTCGAGGTATAAGTAGTGGTAGTACTATGACAGGCTATCACTATGGTAAACGTAGCCTATACTTAGAGCATGGATACTCGAAGAGAAAGCTTCAACACTTTGCCGGGTAAGAGAGACTTCTACATAGTAGAGCTTTACGTTGATGAGATAGGAGAGTGCCTTGTAATGAGGTGCTCGACTATTGAAGGTGCATCTATGATAGCTGACATGTTAGCTATGGCTATGCCTGACCTAGCCTTCGACATCACAAACAAGCAGCCCTTGATACATCTCAGAGATTATGATCCTGATAAGTATCAAAGAATTAAAAATTATATACTTAATGAAGATGTAGAAGTTAGACCTAGACTTATAGTTATAAATGGAGGTAAAGAATAATGTATCTTGTTGCAGTAAAACAAGACGATGAAGTAGTAGCACAGACTGTCTCTGATATTCTTTCAGAGGCAGTAGGCTTTGCTAACAAAGTTAGTAGTAAGGGAGATAGAGTTACCATACATGAGGTAATACAATCTCTCTCTGAGCTAGAGATTATACAAGAGGTGATGGCCTTCACAGCTGATGGGCCACACCTAGATTATAGATAGGGAGTTAAGTATTTGTATAAGTATACTAAGACAATGAAGTTTAGTTGGGGTACAGGCTGGAGATTTGTACCACCAACAGATGCAAGGAAGGCTGGCATAGTACGTAGTCAAACCTTTCGTGATGGTAGGGCTGCAAGGTATGAGATACCTAGACTGATAGAAAAAGTAGAAGCCTTTCGTAGAGGTGAGCTATCAGCAGGTAACATCGGCCCCGACTCTACCCTTACTCAAGTGTACAAATACTATACAACTACCAATCACTTCAAAACCTTAGCTCCATCATCACAGAATAACTATGACTCTACTATGTCAGCTATCTCTGCTACACCTATACATGGTAAGACTCTTGGTAATATCAAGATAAAAGATGTTACTTGTAAACATTGTGATGATGCCTATCAACACTGGTCTACTAAGGTTAGTGTGTCTAAGGCTAATCAATGCTGTAGGATACTGTCTTTACTGTTTAATTTCTGTATCTCTATTGACATGACTAAGTTTAACCCTGTCACCACTGTGATTAAAAGGACACACAAACCTATCTCAGTTATATGGACACACCGAGATGTCATTGACTTTCTTGATGTAGCTTTTGCTGACTACAAGTACAGAAGCATTGGGTTAATTGTTACACTGTGTTATGAGTGGGCACAAAGACCTAATGATATCAGGTTACTGAAGTGGAAGGCTATTGATTTCGATAAGGCAAGGGTTAAGATCACTCAAACTAAACGAGGTGCAACAGTTGAGTTACCTATCTCAAAGAATATTATTGACCTTCTACTACAACAGAAAAGAGATTGGGATTTTCAAGATTATATTATACCGTTTGCAAATCCTAGTGATGGTGGTTACAGACCTCTTAGTAGGGTACAGATATCCTTACATGCAAATCAGGTTAAGGCTATGGCAGACATGCCAGATGAGCTTCTCGTAGGCAACCTAAGGAAGAGTGGTATAGTAGAGATGATAGATGCTGGTGTTGATCACCTACAAATCATGTCAGTGACAGGTCATCAGAATGTTTCATCCCTTAACCCATATCAGAAGCATACGTTTTCTTCTGCTAAGTCTGCACTAGATAGAAGGAGAGAACACAGTGAAGATACGTAACCCTATGAAGAGAGATCTTAAACAACCTAAGTATAAGCCTCAGGTTGTACCTAATAAAAAGAAACCTATAAGTAAAAGAAAAGATAAACATAAAGGAGATAAGGATTTACAATGAACGTAGTATGGATATTAATATGGATGAAATTTATACCTGAACAAGGTATAGTATATCATCACTTAGATACATTCGATAACAAGACATTGTGTGGTGGTGCTTTAGGTCAAGCACTAGTCTTAGTGAATGACCCATCAGAAACGATACAGTGTATTGAAGTGGAACTAAGATGATAACAACAACATACGTTGATCACATGGGCAGTGACTTAACTGTAGTCAATGCAGCACGAGTAAGCTTTGGTAAAAAGAGAGAGGCTTTAGGTTACACAGGTATAGATGATGGTGTCCTGCGTCCTGTACTACATGATACAGACACCAATCTTATCAAGTACTTAGCCAAGCATAGGCACATGTCACCCTTCGGTCACTGCTTTGCCAGCTTCCATGTCAAGGCTCCGATCTTTGTAGCACGACAGCTTGTCAAGCATAAGTTCCTACGTTGGAATGAGATCAGTCGTAGGTATGTAGATGATGAGCCTGAGTTCTATCAGCCTGATGTGTGGCGAGGACGTAGTGAAGATAAGAAACAGGGTAGTGATGGTGTGGTGAATGTCGGTAAGATAGGTGACATCAGCTTAACCAGTAAAACTCTATACAACAGCTTACTTGACAGGGGAGTATGCCCTGAGCAAGCACGTATGGTGTTGCCACAAAGCACCATGACAGAATGGTACTGGTCAGGTAGTCTTGACGCCTTCTCTGACATGTGTCATCTTCGGCTGAAGGCTGATACACAATACGAAACACGTTTAGTAGCTACTGCTATTAGTGAAAGATTAGAATACTTATTCCCTCACTCATGGGATGCTTTAATAAAAGGAGTTAAAGAATGACGGACAACCCACACAGTGCATGTCCATATGAAGAGTGTGCATCATCTGATGCATTCAACTGGAATGATGATGGCTACGGTCACTGTCACTCATGCCATAGGGCGTACCCAATGAAGGATATGCCACAGACTTTTGATTGGGCTAAGGCATCTTACCCACTACAAGATCGTAGGCAACCTGCATCTATACCTGTTACTGGTGTCAAGTATACTGGCATCAGAGGCATAGACCCTGATGTATGTAAGATGTATGGTATACAAATACAGACAGGCCCAAACGATGAGGATGTACGGTATGCATACAAGTACCCTCATACTATCAAGTATCGTATGTGTAACGATAAGTCTAAGTCTTGGATTAAAGACAAAGGTGTAGGTATGAACCACCTGTTTGGCCCTGACTTCAATGCTGGCTCTAGCTCACGTATCTATATCACTGAGGGTGAGTTCGATGCAGCTTCCCTGTATCAGATACTTGGTAAGACATTCCCTGTTAAGTCTTTACCTTCTTCTTCTATAGGTAAGAAGTTCATAGAACATAATCATAAGTACCTCTCTTCTTTTAAAGAGGTTGTATATGCTGGTGAACTTGATGCACCGGGACGTAGTGCTGCTGACAAATTGTATCAGGCTTTCCCTGAGAAGTTTTACTTCGTACCAATGAACGAACACAAGGATGCCAATGAGTTCCTTGAGAAGGGTAAGGCTAACAGTCTGATGTGGTCAGCTAGAAGTCCACAACGATACTCACCTGAGAATTTCTTCTGCTCTGATGCAGCAGTAGAGGAAGCAATCAAGACAGAGAATCCATACGAGTATGTACCAACAGGTCACACAGGTTTAGACAGTAAGATACGTGGCATGGTTAAGGGTGGACTCACCTTCATCAAAGCACCAAGAGGTACAGGTAAGACAGAGGTGATACGTTACTTCGAGACAGGCTTACTGTCTAATGGTGAGACTGCTGTAGCTATGTTGCACATGGAAGAGATGAAATCGACCACCTACAGGGCAATGGCGACATACCATCTAGGTGTGAACGTCAGGACTAAGGAAGATGCAGCTAACAATAACGTATCAGAACAAAATGTTATTGAGGCAGCTAAGATAGCTACCAATGGTGAGAAGACAATCGTCTTTGAGATGATGTCACACGATGACCCACTCAAGCTTCTCGACTACGTAAGACTATCGGCTACTGTCTACGGTGCAGGGTACATCTTCATTGACCATGTTCAACGTCTAGCCTACCTGTCTAACTCTGGTGTCGATGGTGCTACTAGTACACTCACTACACTAGGTGCTCGTATGGCTCAGTTAGCTAAGGAGTTAAACATTGGTGTTGTCTTTATCTCTCAGGTCAATGACGATGGACGTACCAAGTATGCTGCTTCTCTTGAAGAAGAAGCTATCATCTGTATCAAGATAGAACGTAACTCAGAAAGTGAGGATGAGGTAGAACAGAACACCACCACGTTTATCGTAGATAAGAACAGACCCTTTGCCAAACTTGGTAGGGCTGGCTCAGTATACTACGATCCTACAACTACCATCTTGAGAGAGGAGTTGTTCACAGAGGAGAGCCGAGTAGCATGATAATTGATATCGAAGCAGATGGATTACTCGACGATGTAACAAAGATACATTGCCTTTCATTCAGTAGTGATGGCACTGAGGTCTTTACCTTGTACAAGTATGATCTGATCATAGACTTCTTACGTAGGCAAAAAGTATTGATAGGTCACAACATAATTAGGTATGACATACCAGTGATAGAAAAGATTTTAGGTCTAAAGATTAAAGCAAAGCTATATGATACGTTACCTATGTCTTGGGTTATGAATACCGACAGACCTAAGCATGGACTAGAATCATTTGGTGTAGACTTTGGTGTACCTAAACCACCTATAACTGATTGGGTAAACCTATCCCCAGAGGAGTACAAACATCGTTGTGAAGAAGATGTTAAGATTAACTGTAAGCTTTGGCATAACCTTATCCAAAGGTTTATGTTGGTGTATAAAGATAACAAGCACCTTGATAAGTTCTTATCTTATCTTACCTTCAAGATGCAGTGTGCATACATGGCAGAGAAATCTGGTTGGAAGTTAGATAAAGAGTTAGCAGAAGATTGCATTACCAAGTTACGTAAAGAGCAAGACAGTAAAGTAGAAGACCTTAAGCAAGTAATGCCAATGCGTTCTATCTTTAAGAAGAAGACAGCACCTAAGGCAATGTATAAGAAGGATGGTACACTGTCTAAGCAGGGTATAGATTGGGTAGCTATGTGTCATGAACAGGGACTACCCTCGTACTATGTCGGAGAAGTTGAGGTACTCAGTAAGGTTGAGCCACCTAATCCTAACTCCTCTGATCAAGTAAAGGATTGGCTAACCTCACTAGGTTGGAAGCCCTGTACATACAAGTATGTAAGAGACAAAGAGAAAGGTTCCGACAGAAAGATACCACAAGTAAGGAAGAACGGTGAGCTTACTAGCTCAGTTAAACTTCTTATTGAGAGAGAGCCATCAGTAGAGGTGCTTGATGGGTTGACTGTAATACAACACAGACTTGGTATCTTTGAGGGCTTCATCTCCTGTGAGAGGGATGGTGTAGTTCATGCAGGTATTGATGGTCTTACCAATACCCTTAGGTTCAAGCACAAGAAACCTCTTGTTAATCTTCCGGGTGTTGATAAAGCTTGGGGTACAGAGGTACGTAGTTGTTTGATTGCAGAGGAAGGTTACGTACTGTGTGGTGCTGACATGACATCTCTTGAAGATACAACCAAGAGACATTACATGAAGCCATATGATCCTGAGTACGTTGCAGAAATGTCACAGGATGGATTTGATCCACACTTAGACCTTGCCAAACATGCAGGTGCTGTAACGCAAGAGGATATAAACAAACATAACTCTGGTGTTGCAAGTCTCAAGGCACTGCGTAAGAACTTTAAAGTGGTGAACTACTCTGCCACTTACGGCATAGGTGCAGCAAAACTATCACGAGAAACTGGTATGTCTGAGGGTGAGGCCAAGCTATTACTTGACGCATACTGGGAAAGAAACTGGGCAGTAGCTCAGTTCTCTGATGATAACTTACGTAAAGTAAAGAGGATCAATGGACAGATGTGGGTACAAAATCCTGTCAGTACTTACTGGCATACCCTACGGTATGAGAAGGATGTCTTCTCTACCCTCAACCAAAGCACTGGTGCTTACTGCTTCGACAGGTGGGTAGCAGGGTACTTAAATGCTCGACCTAATATTGTTGGGCAGTTCCACGATGAGTCCATTAACTCTATCAAGAAAGGAGAAGAAGAAGAACACAAGGCTGTGTTAGTAGCAGCAATAGGTAAGCTTAACGACGATCTTAAACTTAATGTCGAGCTAGGTATTGATGTACAGTTCGGAAATAAATATTCGGAAATACATTAAAAAGTTCTTGCATGTTCTTTTTGATACATGCTACACTTAAATTCTTAAACATATAGGAGTCATTAACATGGCAAAAATTACAGTACAAGGAACAGCAAGTTGGGCCAAGGTCTTTGAACAGAACCGTGATCTAACTGGCTACAAAAATCAGTGGGTAGATACTGATGGACGTTGCACTATCACTGTGCTTCTTGATGATGCACAGACTAAGAAGGTCTTAGAGTCTGGCTGCATGAGTAAGGGTAAAGAAAACCCTGATGGTGCAGGACGTTTGTTTACTTTCAATCGTAAGTTTAAAACAGACAGTGACTTTAACTCAGGCACACCTGATGTGTTTAAGTTAGATGGTTCACGTTGGGACTTAGCTACTGATGGTATGATTGGTAATGGCTCAGAGGTTTTAGTTGAGTTAGATATCTATGCAAGCCCTAAGTATGATGTGGTTAGTACACGGCTAGAACGTGTCAAGGTTCTGGAGCATGTCTCCTACGGTGAACCTATGGGTGTAGATCAGTTCACTAAGAACTTAGGTTCTGCTGTGCCACCCCCTGCTGCACCACCGTCAAATAAAGAATTAACCTCAGATGAAATCCCATTTTAAAGTAGGAGAGTTACATGCCTAAGATAGAAACACTAGTAAAAGATATCTATGCAGTCATCGAAGGTAAGGGTGGGTGGGACGAGACTATCACAGAATATCTTGCTACGAACATAGCTGCTACGGCAGAGTCTAGGTTCAAAGAACCTCAGAAGCCTAGAGGATACTTAAGCTTATCCTCTGTTGGCTCACCCTGTAAAAGAAAGACTTGGTACAGAATAAATAAAACAGAAGAAGCTGCACCATTAAAGGCTCAACTGCTAGGTCTTTTCTTTTACGGGGATTTATTGGAGTACCTTATCCTAGCACTAGCAAGGGCTGCAGGTCACGATGTTCAGGGTGAGCAAGACAGGTTGTCTGCTGTAGGTATCAAAGGTCATAGGGATGCGGTCATAGATGGTGTCACAATAGATGTTAAGTCTGCCTCACGTTGGGGTATGCAAAAGTTTATGAAACATTCCTTAAGGGATGATGACCCGTATGGTTACATCAGTCAGCTAAGTTCTTATGTCTATGCAGCTAAGGATGACCCACTTGTAACAGATAAAAAACGTGGGGCTTTCCTTGTCGTACAGAAGGATACATTCAATCTGTGCTTAGACACCTACGACTTTAGTGAGGAGCTAGAGAACAAAGAACAAGAGATAACTAACGTAAAGAAAATTGTATCGGGTAAGATTCCAAAGGAACGTCTTGATCCTATACCTCAGTCTGCTAGTTCTAAAAATACAAAGCTTTGTTTTGCTTGTGCAGGTTGTGAGTACAGAAAGATATGTTGGCCTGAGGCTAGGGTGTTTCAATACTCATACGGTAAGGAGTACCTGATAGACGTTGTTAATAAACCTAAGGTACAGGAGTTAATAGGTTGAGTAGACAGGGCAAACAGAAGGGAAGGCTTGGGCAACAAGAGATCAGGGATGCACTGCTTGAGTCCTTCCCTATGCTGGAGCCTGATGACATCAAGAGTACTGTGATGGGTGACACCGGGGCTGATGTTCAGTTGTCACCTGCTGCACGTAAGTTGATACCACTATCAATAGAAGTTAAACGTAGAAAGTCTGGACTTAAAACAGTTTACGAATGGATGAAGCAAGCAACCAATCACACAAAGGATGACCCTGTTGTTTTTTATAGGGCAGACAGACAGTCTTGGTTAGTTGTAACAGAGCTACCACTGTTCCTTAGACTTCTGAAAGGTGAAGATAATGAAGAAACCAGACAGTGATGTGCTGAACAAACAGATAAAAATTTGGGGTGTTATTGAGGGGCCATTCTCAGTACGAGATGTGTACCCTGATACAAATATAAACATACCCGAAGAGGTACACTTTAACTTGTGCAAGGTAGAAAGAAGTGGGAAGATAGAATACCAAGACCTTTTCTTTGAGGACTTTAATTCTGCTCATGACATGGTTAAATATTTTAAGGCAAACATTGAGCCTATTGAGATGGAAGATGATGGAGAGTATGATGAAGAATATCATTGACAAAAAAGCTATCTTGAGTATAACTAAAGTCTTTCACTATGGAGTATGAAGTGTACTTAAAATTATATGTGGATAAGGATGCAAACTTCTTAGAGATTGATCAGGATGATCACTCTTCTATAGTAGAGGAGCTTGTAAAAAATGCTATGTACGATATAGATGACATAACAGTAACTGAATATGAGGTATCAAAACATGATAAGTGAAAAAGATTTAGAAGCCTTTGGCTACTGGAAAGAACAATGGAAGAGTAAGCCTATAGATTTAAACTCATATCAAAAAGCTGCAGAGAAGACAGCTATCTATGCTGCTCAACATGCAATAATTTACCCTGCTTTAGGTCTTGCTGGTGAAGCTGGTGAGGTAGCAAACAAAGTTAAGAAGATGATGCGAGACAAAGACTTTGATAAGTCAGGGGTTAAACAAGAGCTAGGTGATTGCCTTTGGTACATAGCTGCAATGTGTAGGGATTTAAATGTTAGTATGTCTGACCTAGCTATGGCTAACCTAGAGAAGTTAATGGATCGCAAGTCAAGAGGTACACTAAAAGGGAACGGTGACAAACGATGAACAATTATTTACCAACAGATTACCAAGCCTTCATACATACCTCACGTTATGCAAGGTGGTTAGAGGAAGAAGGCCGACGAGAGTCATGGCAAGAAACAGTAAGCCGTTACATGAACAACGTAGTTGTGCCGCATGTTGGTTCAACTACAGCAAGAGAAATTGAAAATGCAATACTTAGCCTAGAAGTTATGCCTAGTATGAGGGCTATGATGA
>TARA_B110000046_G_scaffold12787_1_pt1 | contig 15345 bp, 6 predicted proteins | sample TARA_B110000046 | Tara Oceans TARA_B110000046 (sample SAMEA4397157) | marine metagenome | biome: Polar Biome; feature: [DCM] deep chlorophyll maximum layer (ENVO:01000326); material: water (ENVO:00002006), including particulate matter (ENVO:01000060) such as... | depth 40 m
GACGGAGTTATGGAGGAATTTATTCAAAGAGCCAAGGGGTTACGCGGGTTCGAAAATGCTGTTCGATCTGCGCAGAAAGGGAGAGCACTGGGCTTGGGAGTCCTTGGATGGCACACGTATCTCCAAGAGAAAGGTATTCCTTTCGAAGGCCTACTGTCTCAGTTTGAAACTAGGAAAATCTTTTCGCAGATTAAAATTGAAAGCGAGAGAGCATCTAGAGACCTTGCAGAGATTTACGGAGAGCCTCTGTGGTGTGCTGGAACTGGTATGCGTAATACTCACTTACGTGCTGTTGCTCCTACTGTTAGCAATAGCAAGCTTAGTGGGAATGTTTCGCCAGGTATTGAACCGTGGGCTGCGAATGTTTTCACGGATCAAAGTGCGAAAGGTACTTTCATTAGAAAGAATCCGACGCTTGTTAAAGTATTAACTAAACATAATTTAAACAATGAAGAAACGTGGAATAAAATACTGGCTGACTATGGTTCAATTCAGGATATTGACGGGCTGGATAATATTACCGTGGGTGATCATGACATACCTGCCAAAGAAGTTTTTAAAACATTTAAAGAGATCAATCAGCTGGAACTGGTTGCCCAGGCAGGATTGAGACAACAGTATATAGATCAATCTGTTAGTTTAAATTTAGCATTTCCTGCAGTAGCAACGCCTAAGTGGCTTAACAAAGTTCACATGGAAGCATGGAAGAAAGGTGTTAAAACTTTATACTATACACGTACTGAATCCGTGTTGCGCGGGGATCTTGCTGCCAAAGCAATGGACGAAGACTGCTTAGCCTGCGACGGATAAGTAATATATTAAAATGAAAAAAGCCGACACTTAATTGCGTCGGCTTTTTTATTATAGAATTTTCGAGGTGTGGTTGCCTGTTGTGTAATTCTATTTTGTTCTGTTCTTAAACATCAAGTAATATAAGAACGAGTTCCATTCATGTTTTAGTTTTTGTATAAAGTTTTTCATTATTTTTTGTTTTTATATTTATTTTTATTTTTGTTTAGTAACCACCACTTATGTATGGTGTATCCAATACTTATGGCAAGTAACAGTATTTTTAAAACCATATCAACCTGTGACATTGATACGACTAGTGTTCCAAAGTTTAATGCGTAAATTTTCAAATCCGATATATTCATTTTAAGGGGTTTTATTTTAAAGAGTCTTGTCTGGTTGTAGTTGATATTTTTAACATGTCTTGATTAAATTGTCTCTTGTTTTGTAGTTGTATTATTTTTTCTATTCGAGCTTCTTCTTTTTGTAGACGGTTTATTTCTCTTCTAGAAACCCCCATATTCCATAAACTATCTACTTGTTCTTTTTTAGTTAGTACCTTAAGCACCTCTCTTTTTTCCTGAGGACTCATATCCATATCAAAAGAATCTACAATAGCCTTTTTCTTAGCGGCCTTTTCTTTTTTTAATTGTTCTTTTCTTGCTGCTTTATTCGCGGCAACTTCTTCTTCCGTCATAAACTCTGGATCATATAAGCCTAAGCTCCATTTATCCCAACCAGCAGCTAACGCAGCACTTTGTATTGGCGTTAAAGTTTCGTCAGTAAACGCGGAGTAAAGGTTATTTACTTTCTGTAACAACCTATCCGCGGGAATATTACTAAGAGAAGAAAATACTTTAGCATTAGCCATTAGCATAGGATTATCAAAAGCATATTTTCCGTATTCAGCCAATTGAGCTAGTCCTTTTTTAGTTGAAAAGAATTTATAACTTTTATAAGCAGAGTAAATCTTTTTGCTTTTAGAGGATAAAGGTGGCGATATTGAAAATGCTTCATTTAAAACATCTCCATAATCTGCCTTGTATCCCTTCGCTTTTTCCTTGTAATATCTCAATATAGTATTCTTAGCAGTTATCGCTACCTTACCAGGTGATCCAGATCCAGATATAAAACTGTCAAACATACTATTAGCTATTTTAGTATTTTTCTTTTCGTTATTGGCTTTATTAAAATCTTTTTCTTCCTGAGTCATATCCTCATCATCCCCTCCAAATAATCTTAAAAATTGAGATTGTTGTAATGCATAAAATATATAACTTTGTACTGCGCCATAATATATTATTTTAGATATATTAGTCTTAGCGTCTCCTCTTCCGTTTGCTAAATCCAAAGCCGCTTTTTTAGTCATTCGGGTCATTTGCATAGGAGTATTTGCAAACGCAAATATCAATCTTCCCGCAACACCTGTCTGTATATTAGACACTCTATCCTGTCTTGAAGACTGCTGGGATTCTTCTGAAACTTCTCTAAAATCTTCAAACGCTCTTTTTCTTGCAGCCTCTGCAGATAAACCTTGCTTAACGTAAGTTGCGGTCCTATTCATTAAAAATGGAGTCCCCCCAAATGCAATAGCAAAACTATCTGCCATTTGTGTAGGTTTAAACCCTATTTTTATCATGCTGTCATATAAATTTCTAGCATTACCTTTACTTCTTTCTACAGCTTTAGCAATTTCTGCTTCTTCTACATTTATTTCAAGTCCTCCTCTTCTTTGCTTTAAGAAATCAGAGTTGTATATTTCCATAAACGTTTTACCCCATTCTTTTGGTTTAGCAACAGCTTTGCCTATCTGTAATGGGTTGTTATCACTCCAGTTAACATAGTTGACCGCAGATATTGTTTGTAGTACAGCTGATCTTGTGTTTAAGAACATTATAACACCTACCGATCCATTAACATAATCCATACCGGCCTGAACATCTTTACCTAAATCAGCAGATCTTGTTTTTCCGGTTTTCATTCTTCCTAACATTTCTTTAAGGTTCTCAGTATAATTTTTACCATAGCCAGCCTCAATTCTACTAAAGTTTTCTTCAGTAAACATTTCATCTACGTTTTTTTGCCAGTCTTTTAAGAAATGTCCTCTAACGCCTTCTGTTGCATACTTAAATAATTCGTAACGAATATTACTAGAGTACCATGTTTCACTGGGTCTAGGAAACAATTCTTTTGTTTTAGTTATACCCATTACACCCTCAGCATAAGCAGAAAGTCTTGGATCGTTTTTAACTATCTTAACCATATTAGCAATTTCAGCTTCTTCTATACCAGGAATTTTATAGCCTAGCTTGTTATATATAAACACCCTAGTAGCTTGATCAGCATTAAAATTAGATTGCTTTAATTTAGCTTTTGTTTCCGGAGCTATTTTAGTTTTTAAATCCCCAATCTTTTTTTCCAATGCTTCATAATCCGCACCTAAAGTTTGTTTATAAGTACTAATAGCATTTTCTGCGCGGTTAAACGGCCTTATTAAAGTTTCCTTGACTAAAGCCATGTCTTTATTTCCTTGCTCTCCTTTGCCATAAAACTTATACATTAACCCTGCAAAGTCTTCCGCATTAGGAGGCATGAACCAATCAAATCTGCCTTTCTTTTTACCTAAGTTAGAAGCAGTAGCTGCGGACAAAGGTTCCTTAGAAGGTATCCCTTTTTTACGCTCTATCATTTCTGCTAAGCTTTTAGCCAATGTTATTTTCTTAGAAGACATTATAGCCTGTTGTACATCAGATTTTACATCAAAAACGCTTAAAGCCTGCTTTACCGCTTCAACGTTTTTAATAGCGTCATCAGCAAAATAAAAATCATTGTATCCTTCTGATACTTTACCTACCATCCATTGGGCTTTTGCCGAGGCTGATCCATCGCCAAGCCCTACAATATTTTCTATAGGTATTTCCAAACCTTCCGATTTTAAAAACTCCATTATAGCAGGAGCGGCGTCTGCTGGCCTAGCTGTTAAAATAAATACATCTTTATTTGTATACTTACCTTCCTTCTTTTTTGCTTCAGCAAATAGCGGGCCTAGCTCTCCTTTCATAACCTGGCTAAACTCTTTAAAATCAAATATAGCTCCTTTAGCGGACAGCACTTCAGATTTTTTCGCAAACTCAGTGGCGTTTAATTTGCCTTTAGTTCCGTCAGGCATCGTGTATAGCACATTGCTTTTCGTCTTAGCTAAGGTGTCGTCAAAATCAAATACACTAATTCCCTTAGGCTTTTTGTTTGGATCCCTACCTTTTTCAAATGCTAGGTCAATTGTTTTAGAGTATCTTACCTGGGTAGCGGTTGAAGTTTTATCACCAAATCCAAATTGCTTTAAATTTTCAAGATTATAGTTTAATCCTTCCTTAGGCGCAGTTAACAAGCCGTCTAAGGCCTCTTTAGCTACGTTGTCTATAAGATTATCATAAGCTGTTTTTTGAGTTACTATATCAAGAAAATTCTTTAGGTAAGTTATTTGTGGAACCGTTAGGTTTTTATTAAGTTCTACAGAAAGAATCATTTTAGCGACAGCCGCATCAGTTAATCCTGCTCCGGTTTTAAAGTCTGCAATTTTCATTCCTTCAGGGCTCATGATTACTGAGTTGTACCCTTCTAGTATCTGCTTAACTACGGTTTTATCACTTAATGTTCCATCTTTAAGAGCTCTTTGTACATCAATAGAAAAAAGTAATTTAGTGTTACTGTGTTCATTACCTTGTTTAGCTTTTTTACCTTCTTTCACCTTTCTTGGTCCTTCTGTAAATTGAAAAGTACCTTCAAAAGACATCATTCTAAATCCATTACTATCATTGTTTCTTAAAACATGGGACATACCGAGGTCGTACTCATATTTTTCTTGGCCTTCTAGTTTGTTGCTGGTTTCACCTATGGCTCTAAGTAGCACCGACGCAAGTTTGCGTTTTAAGATTATATCTTGTACAATTTCAGGCTGTTCTTTTAAAATTTTTTTAGCTATCGTTTGCTTTTCAGCAACTGAAAGAGCTTGCAAATCAAGGTTTAGTATGGACTTTTCAAAAAGTTGTATTCTTTTTGCAACATTAATTCCTACAGCTCTTTTTGAGTTTTTGTCAAATTCTTCTTTTCTTATATTGTTTTCTTTTAATTCTTGTAAGACAGTTTTAAAATCAGCTTTTAACCCGTCTGATAATCCATATTCGGACCCAAGTATTCTATTGCTTTTTTGTAAGTAGGATCTTCTAAAGTTATTTGACTTAAAGCGTCTGGACCCTCCCATTATGCGCCCATTGTATCTAAACAATCCAGCTAAAAAATTACCCGCCGATGATTTGTTGTAATACGTACCTTCTACTAGTTCCACTAATTCCGGAGGTAAATTTTCTATAGTCTTTTTAACAGCAAAATCAAATATTTTTAAACTTTTTTTAGCTGCATCTTTTTCTGCTTGAGTTGATCTTGAATTTATGTTTAATGATTGGTTAAATTCAATTATATCTATTGCATCTTTTCGCGACATGCCCTCTGAGGTAGCTCTATCAAAATATCTAGACTCTACTTTAGCTTCTGAAGTATTAACTAATTTTTCAAATACTTCACCGGTGCTTCTATCAGTAAATTCCATTAACTCAGGTTTAACTAGCTGAGCGTTGATATCTTCAATCTGTTCCTGAAGTCCTAATTCTATTATTTCATTGAATTTATCGTAATGAGGTAAATTTTCTGATTTCCATAGTGCATCATTTTTTTGCTCTTCCGTTAGGTTTTGGTAGCTGTGCACCCAATCTTTCCATTTATCACCTTTGCTTTCAACGTAACCTTTGAATTCCTGTATTATAAAAGAAGACATGTCTCCTCTATCTATTAGTTTTCCTAATTGTCTTGCATAACCATCAACAAGTTTTACCCCTATTTCTGCTTGTCTATCTTCAACTCTTGTTCTCATAGCGGTGTCAGCAATAGCTGCTTCGATAGCATCGGCTCCAAACTCTCCAGAAAGAGCCTCTATCAATGATCTTCTTCTGCCGTCTATTCTTACAGACTTATTCCCTAAAAAGTATTTTCTCCATTCAGCGGGGGCTACTTTTCTTTTTTGTCTTAGCTTTCCACCTGCTAAATTTTTATTGTCAGTGCTCTTTTTTATAATTTTTCCGTCAGCACCAATAGCAAACTCTGTAAATGAAGAAAATCTTTTATTAGCTTGCGATAAGGTTATATAACCATTTTCCCACAACTTAAAAGCATCCATAACAAATTGTTCGTACTCAGCTGTATAATCCTTGTTGTCTTTTGTAAGTTTACCGGCTACACTTTCTAACTTATTATAAATTAAATCAGTTGCTTCAGTAACCAACACGTCAGCAACATTTTTCTCTTTTTTAACTTTACCTACTGCTCCTAGCTTTTTAGCTAACTTCCCAGGTCCTCTAAACTTACTTACATTTTTTACTGCACCGTCCGGGTAAGTTACTACAGCCTCTGTGTAACTTGGCATGACATAATCAACTATAACTCCGTCCGCTAATTCGATTGTGCCTTTAGAAGAAATATCGATGTTCTCTAATCTGTTGGTGAGTAATATTTTATTAGCAGTTTGTCCTATTTCAATTGCCATGGGTCCAGGTATTTTCATTACCTTAAAAGCATCCAATGTTCTTTTCTTAGATTTTACTTGTACATCGTCTATGGGAGATTTTTTAGTAGTGCCTTCACTGAGCCCGTCCTCGTTTGTTAAGTCTTTAAGTTGATCAAAAGAAGCATCTGAAGATTGTGTTTCAAAAATATACTTAGCGTCTTTACCTGTAATCTCCCCTAGTATTTTATTTTTTATGTTACTTGTTAAGTAAGTCATAAAATTAGCTTTATCCTTTTTGCCTGTTGCCATTGCAATAGCTTGCTTTTTAGAAGAATCAATTATTAATAATTCAGCTGCCTTAGCATCTATCTGTTCCGGAGTAGGATTATTTTTTTCTATATAGCTGATTAGCTTAGTAGTCTTTATAAAAGTATTTAATGACCCAATAAGACCCTGCCCTCCGTAAACGTTTTCGTTTACACCATCGCCTTTTTCAGTAAAATCCATAACCATTTTATCAACTATAGCCTCTTTTTCAGAAAGGCTTAAGGTCAAGTTACCATTTCCATCAACAACCTTGTTTACTTCCGATACAATCCAAGGTCTTAAAGTATAACTTACTAGCATTGCCCCGTCCAGTATATCTCTGTTGGTTAAATTGTCAACATTTTTGAATTTATCATTAAATACTTTTTTAGCGGATTCAATAGATTTCTTAACAGTTTCTGCCTCTAAGTTGTCTTTTCCTGACTCGTTAAATTCCATTGAAGATTTAGCTTTGTTTTCTTTAAACTGATCCTTCAGTGTTTTAGTTATTGTACCATCAAAATCTATTAACCGCTCACCGTTTATTGACATGTTAGAAAGAGCCTCATATAATTTTCTAGCCCCGGCTTCTGTTCTAACCTCTCCAAATCTATGTAAAAAGGTCATAACCTCCCTGGCATTTGTTAAGTTGTGATTTTGTGCTATAGGAACACCTAATTGATCTGACATTATTCTAAGGCTTCTAGCAACTTTAGGCACCACCCCTGTATCTAATAATAAATTAGCGTAATCTTTTTTACTTAAAAATTCTGTTATATTAGCTAAGTATTCTTCACTAGTAACCTTTTGATCCCCATAAAGCTCTTTTATTATTTCTTTAAAAGATACATTAGCCATCACGGGATCCCCATTCCGGTCTCTTCGATTACCAGGAGCTTTTTTTACATTAGATACAAAACTTATATTTTTAAAAGAGCTTTCTAAATCGGATTTTATTAAATCTACAAACTTTTTTGAAACTGCTTCTTTGTTTGTAAAAATATTATCCATCCAAGCATGCAGGGTTTCTTGTGCTGCAACTCCTCTTTGATATTTAGATAGGTTTATTATTACTCTGTCTACTCCACCCCTGTTTCCAAAAGAAACAACACCTGGCTGAAATTGAGCTTTTGCATTTTGATTGGATAGCCCTTCTCCTGTTTCGTTGATAATTATTTCAGTATTGGTTTTGCCCGATGCTTTTAGTTTAGCCTTAACCTCTCTTACTATATCTTTTTCAGCAGCTACTTTGTTGGCTTCATATTTTTTTATAGCTTGGGTATAAACGCCTCTTTCCATCCATAGCTGTGCTTTTGTAAGATTTTTGCTAAAAGCTAAGTCGCCCATTGGGCTGTTTAAAATTTTATCTATTGCAATAATCTTTTGTTTAGCAATTGATGCTTGTTGTTTTTGGGTGCCAATATCAAGATTGTTAAATTGTGAGTCACTCACATAAAGATCTTGATCTAGCAATTCTAGTTGTTTATCAATTTGGTCTAGCCTTTTCTTTTTAACCGCATCTGTTTCTTTCCTTTTTAAAGTTCTAGTGTCAGGCATAACATCCCCGTCCAACGATCGACGTTTTCTGGATATTTCATTGCTTGCAAATTGCTCATAAAAATCTGGAGTTTCTAATTTAGCTTTTTCGGCCCTAAGATTATCTCGCATGTTTACCTTTTCTACTCTTCGCTTGAAATCTAATTCCTTAGCGTTAGGAATAGGTAATATGGCTCCCATTATTGCATTTGTTAACAAACGGTTTCCTACTTCTCCTAGATCACCGTAGTATTCCTCCATACTGGTTTTCCAGTCTTTTTCTTTCATGAACTCATCAGCCATAGCTTCTGCTACAAGCGCGCCTTCGCTACCAAGAGTAAAACCACCGGATCCCCCTACCATTTTTTGAATTAATCCTCCAAATCTTCCCTTTAGTAGTCTATTGGCTATTTGCCCCCCGGCAAAAAATCCTGCACCACCACCTGTTTTAGCTTCTCCTAAAGTCGCTAACTCAAATTTTACTTCCTCAAGGCCCATACCTAAAACAATACCTAGTGCTTTTTGTGCGGGATTTCCTTGTATTAACGTACCTACTATTTTAGCGGCTCCTCGTACAGCTCCAATTTTATTTATAAGAGCAAAACTTATAGCCATAGGCACAAAAGCCCCAAGACCCTCGGTTACGTTCATTGCTAAACCTCTTTCGAAATTACTTTTTTGATCGTTGGTCATTTCTACACCAGCGTCTTCCATAAGATTGTAACTAAAATCTAGCTGTTCTCTTGAGGTAGAGGGAAGCATATTTTTAAACTCAGCAGAGGCGTCGTTTGATAACACCATATCACTAATTCCTTCTACGGCTACTTTAGCAAATTGTGTTAATCCATCCGTTATGTTTAATTCTTCTGACCCAGGATCTAGATTTAGTAAAAACATACGCCCCAAAGCATCGCCCTGTTCTGATATCCTTACACGATCCTCCGACATACCTTCCATAAAAATCTCTGGAGAAACTAAGTCTCCGTCTTTAGGTATCCAGCCTTTAGCTAACATATTTTTGCCCTCTTCTCCAGTAATCCAGTTTTCACCTACTTCTTCATGGTGCATGGAAAGTAAGTCCTTAACTTTAACTCCCCTAAAAATACCGTCTTCCCCAGGTTTATATCCTTTTCTTTTTAGCCTCATAAAGAGAGCATCATTATCAGTAGAATCAAAATCGTATGTTGTTTCTAATTTATTCCTAATATCAATTCTTTCTTGCAAGTTATAATAATATCGGGCCCTTACTGTTCTGTAATCTGCGGTAGCTAATTCTTGTGCACGAGCCTTTATTTCTGGAGAAGCCTCCATCATTTTATTTTTAGGCATGGTAGCTACTTCCACCGGATTAAGTCTATTCCCTTCTAAATCAAACATTTGTTTGTAGTCCTTGTCAAACCAGCTAGAAGGAAGAAGCCCTTTACCAACAAACAAGCCAAGATCATCAGAAAAGTCTCTTTCCTGATTTAGTTCTTTAAATTTTAAATTATATTCGTTTACAAGTTTTCTTTTTTTAGCTAAAGCGTCTTCCACGGTGCCTACTCTACCTGTAGCTATTACTTTATTAATTTCTTGTAATTCTTGACTAATAGCAACAAGCTCCTGCTGAACAGTAGTTAAATTACTTATTGTTAAGCCCATTTCGGTTTTGATTTCCTCGCTAGGTGATAAGGCTATTATAGTCCCCTCTTTTACCTGCATATCTGCTCTTGCTTGATTTTCTTTTCTTCTTGCTTTTTCAATAAGCTCGGTGATTATAGTATCCTGCGTATATTGTGTTGGTAAAGGGCTTTGAGGGTATGGATTTACATCCTTAGGATTTCCTTCCTCGTCTAATGTAATGCTAATAGCATCTGGATATTTGTACGCAATCCCATATTGCTCTTTAACGTAATCTTTAAGTTCTTGGCCAACTCCTCCTTGAGCTTTGCCGTCCATGTATTTGGATTCCTTTTGAAAAGTATTTAATATGCCTTGATCAATTAAATTTTGGGTAAATTCAGTGTATGATTCTACTTCTTCCCTTGCTCCGGGCACTTCGACCCCATCTGAATTCCTAATTCCAAATCTTTGTTCTCGTGCTTCTTTTGTCCACTCAGCCCCTTTAGCCCTCATTAGCTCAAGACCCTCCTCTCCTAAAATTTCACCCCAGGGTTCCTTTGAAGGAAGCTCGAGTTTAGTATCCATAAAGACGGACTTCTTCTCCTTAAAAGACTCTAGTAATACACTACTTTGCTCTGACAGTGAAACCGAAGAACCATCTTCCTGCGGTGATTCCGTATCTTCTAGTGCTACAGTTTCCGACACCACAGCTGCACTCTCTATGGGGTCTTGTATAAAATTTTCTTGAGATGCTTCGTTTGTTCCGGCAACTCCACCGCTAGCCTCCAGCTGAGTAGCTCTTAACTGCTCTTCCGGGGTTTTTTCTGTCATGAAGTTGTCATCTTCAGGCTCACTTATGACTTCTACAGAGTAGCCCTTTAATCTAGCGGCTGCTACAGCTGCCATCATATCAGATTTTTTTTCAAATTGAACTTCTTCGTCGTTTATTATATATTTATACATAAGGTTTAATTTAATTTTAATTGGTTGCGTATCTTGAAATTATTGTATCTCTTAATGCTCTAGCATCTTTTGGTAAAAGCGGAGTAGTTGCGTATATGAAGTTAAGAACATCTTCTCGATTTTTCATATCGTAAGGTTTTTTATCGGTATTTATTCCTCCGCCTGTGCCACCTTGGCCGTCTGCGCCTCCACCTGCTGCCATTATTCCTGTTTTTGTAACAGTTATAACACCTGCATTATTTATGGTCATGTCAAAGGGGTAATACCTAGAGGTACCCATTTTAATTTCTCTACCACCTCCGATTTCAAATATGGTTGTAAGATCATCTTTAATGTTTTTAGTATCTGGAAGGGCAGCAAATGCGTTGGTATAATATTGATTCTCCACCTGTGCTATAGTTTCATCATCAGCAGCCGACACTGAACTTTGCAGTACATCATAGTACAGCTGTCCCCCTTTGTCTTCTTTTATTTGGCTTGTTTTATTGAACAATTCTAACCCCTTCTCCTGTAGGTAAGCGCGCTGAGTCTGAGCTAGTGTTAACGGGTTAGGTGCAGTTGTGTCAACTTTTAGTGCTTTAAATTCAGCTTCATTTATGTTTAAATCTAGTAGAGTTTCTTTTAGCATTTGAGGCTGATCTATTCTGCCCATTATTACAGCAGTTCTTTTTGCAATTATAGCGTCTCTTTTTTCTTGCATCCCCTTACTATTAATAAGTTGTCGCTGGTAAATTTCTCTTCTTTTATTATTAATAACCGTAACCTCTCTTGTGTCATCAACAAATGCCCCATTGAATTCTGTTTTTTTAGTTATTGTATTATTAGTAAAAAACGCTTTTGTTTGGGCATCGATTTGCTGAACAGAAGCATTGCCGTCTTTTTCCAAAAACATTTGTCGTGCCATAACTGAAAATTCAGCTTGACTGATGTAAGTCTCCTTTCCGTCAGGGTCCGTAATCTTTATATTGATTCCCTTATCCGCTATATATTTATCATCATCTCGTTTAAGATCTTTATCTATTTTTATTAGCTCTGCTGTATAATCCGGCACACCCCCCAAAGACATACCCAAAAGACCTGTTCTAGATCCGTTGTCTGGCACTATGTTTCCGCTACCGTCATCCATGCCGTAGCTTTTCCAAAAAGTGGTTTCATCTAATGTCCCTCCCTTTGAAACATACTTGTCGAATGCAGAACTAACAGCTATAAGATCTGTAGTAAGACTATTAATACTATTTATAGTGCTATAAACACCTTTTTCTCTTTCGTTAAATGCAGCTCCCCCCGCTCCGTATACTTGCCCTTCTACGGATATATCAAATTGCTGTTGATTTGCCGCCTCATGTTCTTTGGTAAGAAATGGTGTAAAACCAGCAAATGTTTTCTTTAGATTTTCTTCGTATACAAACCTTCTTTGATTATAGTCTGCTCTTAATCTAGCCTCATTTCTATTGTCTAATACCGTCTTGTCCGCTTTATCTTTTGCTTCCTTTTTTTCCAATGCAAGAGCATCTCTGCTAGCTTTTTCCATGCCTATGATGCCTTGGCTTAAGTTTGCGGCGCCTAGTGCTATTGCTTGGCCCAGTACTTGTCCAGATTTGTCGTCGATTATTTTTGGATCTCTATAACTCATGTTTTATATTTTTATTAAAAAGGCAACCCCGTTGCTGGGTTTATTGCTCCGGCGTAAGGGTTTAAAGACCCCCCTTTTGAAAATGCTCCTGAACTCATTAATCCGCCTACCGAACTTGTTATACCTGTTATCATACCTGCTTGTGCTTGTGCTCCTGCCATATTAGCGTTAGCGGCGTTTGTATTTGCTTGATCAATACCTGATTGCATTCTATCTAATGTAGCCATATCTCTTTGCTCTTGAGCCCCAAAAACAAAGGCCTTTCCTTGGGCATCGGCATTTTGTATCCTAGCTTCCTCTGACATTTCCATTTCGGTAAGTCGCATTTCTTTTGCCTGTAATGCTTGCTCTCCTTCAGCTCTTAGCTTTTCATTAGCAGCTTCTTGTTGCTCTATATTAGCAGAAACTTCCTTCTTACTTTGCTTAGCGGCTTGAGCTAATGCGGTAGCTCCTCCGGCACTTGCTCCGGTAGCTTGCAATGTATCTAGCGTATTAGCTAACGCTATATCTGTTTGCTCCATTTGAATCTCAGCTGCTTGCGTAGCAACCCCTAAGCTAGCAAACGGATTTGTAAGGTTGTCTCGCATTTCATCCACCATGCCAGATAAAGAGGTGACATCGGAGTATGGATTAATAACATCCTGTCGATTTGCTTCAAATTCAGCCATCTCTCTGCTTATGCGATCTCTTTCCGCTTTTGCGGCAGCTGCGGCGTCTTTAGCTTTTCTACTTCCTATCATCCCACCGACGACGCTACCTAATATTCCTATACCTGCTGCGGCTAATGTTATACCTGCCATAATTTTTCTTTTTTATTATATTCCTCGAGTGTTATTGAGAAAAAGTTATTTTCTACTTCTTGCATATTTTTAGTGTCTGTGGGATTAGCTATTACATTAATCCATACACAATCTTCAATGCACCTAATAAGTCTTTTTGTTCCTTTAATAGAATAAGACCAGCAAGGGGCTATATGTTCCACTGTTTCATTATCTGCTTCCACTATCACCCTTCCTGAAAGTAAAAACCAAAAATGATTTGTATGGTGTATTGCACTTATAACAATCGAGTCCGCCTTCATCTTCATCTGGCGCATATAAAGCCCATCTGTAAAGTTGTTTGTTATAGGAAACTCTTTGTTGTTTACTAAAGACTTGCCGTCCCCGTATATTCCTTCTACCTCGTTATTTTCTATGAAAACATTTTGTAATGCTTCTAGCTGTTCTATAAAATTGGTTGATAATTCTGTATTCATTTAATTTAATTAATGTGATTTTACAAACCCCGTACTTACTGCAAATAACTCTTTTTTACTAGATGGAATAATCCTCATGGTTATTTCTGCGTAAAATCCTTTTATACCAGAGGAAGCTTGACTAGATATTACCTGCCCTAGCACAGGGTTCGATGTATTCAAAATATCCGCGTGATACTTGTCTTCTACTTTTTTAAACCTATTTTGCATTAACGAATCCTGCATTTGCTGTAGTGTGTAAACAACCTGGGCAGCTTCTATCCTTAGCGCATTATCCGTATTAGTTTTAAGTTGAGTCACAGTCCACCCAGTGTCTCCTTCGTAATTTATAGTCTGGAAGTTTTTTACCATGGAAGGGGCTCCGTTAAACACAAACTTTACACTTGAACCGTTGTATTGCCCATAAAACATACCGCGGGCACTAATATTAGGCATAAGTTCATAATGCCTATAGATCGCTCCGCTGTTTGTTGTAAAAAAGCTATTATTTAGACTGAGAATTTGAGAGGGCACATAGGTAAAAGTACTAGTCCATCCTTTTACTGTTTCATCAAACGACAAGGTTCTATAGCGGTCGCTGTCAGTAACAGGATCGTAAGCCAAATCCTTTACAGATAAGACATACTGTTTATTATAAGCATCCCATCCACCTTTTATTCCTCCCACTGTAGCCCTAGAAAGAATACCTCTAAAAAAGTCAGTCATGCCGTAACTTGATATAACCGTAATGCCGTCCATAGATAGCCTACAAACAACATTTTGATCTCTATCTGTAAAGTATTTTCTATATCCATTGACAGCAAATGATTCAGGGTCTGTGCTTATACCATATTCCCCTGCGTAAGCTACGTTCTGTCCTATAACTAAATTTCTACTAGTAACACTAGCGTTGCCTTCTGCTGAATATATTGCGTCTTTGTCAATTAAAGATTTACTTACTTTGCTTTCTTGAAATATAATTAAGTTGGTGTCTTCAGCATATAACTTTTGTATAGAGCCATTAGCTGGATCAATTGTTCTTGTTATATCCTCGGCTACAGAAAACTGATTAGTTTGGTTAACACCTGTTCTTGAATTGAATATGCCCGAATGGATTAAAGAGCTAAATCTGTGTGATTGATTAGGCTCATCCTCTACAGCATAAGCTTTTACGCCATAATCTACGGATACGTTGTTATATCCGCCTCGTATTCTTGATTCTTCTAAAATCCAATCATCTGCAACGCTGCCGGTGTAAGCCTGAGGTATATTATCAAAATTAATAATTTTTCCAAAATTTACTATAACACCTGTTATTGGTATGCCAGCAGGGGGAGTTTCCGCTGCAATAAATTGTGTGTCAGATAGTCTTTCTACTACATAGCTAGTATAAGTAAAATTATCTGGAGCCACGGTCCAGTTCATTGTAAACTCTTGCCCCACATTCATTTCAGTATCACTATAGCCAGGAGATTGTAAATCAATTCTTTTGCCAGAATTTCCTGTAAACTCATAGGTATTACTTCCAGGTATTACGTCGGTAATATCTTTTATCTTTTTTAACCAAAAAGTATTAAAGTATTGTAATTCTATAATTGTAGCCATAATTATTATGTTATTCTACGTACTCTTAAAGTACCTTTTTCTTGACTTGTATCATTAATTCCAGAAGTAGTTTGTATTGCTCCAACAAAATTAGTGTCGGGTACGAACTTTTTTTGTCCA